>Ga0208193_1000082_pt1 | contig 69762 bp, 73 predicted proteins | sample June2015DPH_17_2_FD_184716 | JGI IMG/M metagenome (GOLD analysis project Ga0208193, IMG submission 184716) | Peatland microbial communities from SPRUCE experiment site at the Marcell Experimental Forest, Minnesota, USA - June2015DPH_17_10... | ecosystem: Environmental > Terrestrial > Soil >...
GAACGCGCGAGCGCCACGCGCTGCCTTTGGCCGCCGGAGAGTTGGTCCGGTTTGCGTTTCTCCAGCCCCTCGAGCTTGACGAGCGCGACCATCTCCGTGACGCGCGCACGGATCTCGGACGGCGGCATCTGCGCGCGCTTCAGGCCGAACGCGATATTGTCCCGCACATTCAGATGGGGAAACAGCGCATAGTTCTGAAACATCATGTTGACGGAGCGTTGATGCGGCGGAATTTGCGCGATGTCCTCGCCATTGAGCAGGATGCGGCCTTCATCCGGCGTCTCGAAACCGGCCAGCATCCGCAACAGCGTGGTTTTGCCGCACCCGCTTGGCCCCAACAGCGCAAAGAACTCGCCGGCATGGATGTCGAGCGAGAGTGCATCGACCGCGCGGAATTTGCCGAATCGCTTCACCACCGCATCGATGCGCAGCAGCGGCATGCTCGATGCTGGCTGCGGAATGGATTGCGGCGAATCCGCCTCTCTTGCGGTTTTCGCGGGTTCTTCGATCATAGTGCCAGCCTGCCCCATGGAAGAGGCAAGCTAACCCCGCTGCGGTCCGGGCTCAACCGCGGCGCTGTGGACGGCGTTTGGAGAATCGACCCGTTGTGCCGCCGCCGCCATGAAAGCCGCCAACCGCTCGCGGTCCGCGGGCTCAATGGTCAGCCCCAGCTTCGAGCGGCGCCAGAGAATGTCGTCCGGGAAGCGGGCCCACTCCCTGGCCATGAGGTAGCGCACTTCTGCTTCCGTCAAATCCGGCCCGAAACTCAAGCCGAGGTCGGCCTTCTCCCTGGCCTCGCCCAGCACCTGCTGAAGCCGCGAGCCATAGGCCGAAACCAGACGCAGCGCCTGATCGGCGGTCAGGAATTTCCAGCGCTCGCACGCGTTTTCGACCTCCGTCTCGAACCGCTCTTTCGGAAAATCCCCGCCCGGCAAGGCTGCTTTGCCACTCCAGGCCCGCGACATCGGATAGAACGGCAGGAGACGGGAGACGGCCCGTTCGGCGCGCAGCCGCGCCATCGTCACGTCGCCGCCGAAGATGGTGAGCAAGGGCGCCTTGCGCCGGCGCGCGTCGAACACCACCGTTCCCTCGCGCGCAAATCGTTTGCCGGGGCGCCCCGTAACGAGATTGGCGCCGGCCACCGACCTGATCACGTCGGAGGTGCCAATCCGCTCGCGAAAATAGCGGTTGGCCACGTCGCAGAGATAGGCCACTTCACCGGCTGCCATCGCCACCGCTGCCGGGTCGCCCACAAAACTCCGGGCCACGGTGCCGATCATGGTGAAATCGCGTTGATAGGGGCTCGCAAAGACGAGCCTTCGATCGGAGTTCTGCAAAACGTAGACGTTGTCGGTGTCGAACAACCGCCTGACGATGATCTGACCCAGTTTGACCGCGGCCGCGCGCGGGGGTGGCATGCGCAGCACCGTCTCGGCGACGCTCGCCGTCCACGCGCCCGAGGCATTGACGAGCGATCTTGCCGTGATCACCTGACGATGGCCGCGGTTGATCACCACAAGCCGCCAGATATCGCTCCGATCGGCGCGCACGCAGCGCGCCCCGGTGCGGATGTCAGCGCCCCGCTCCGCGGCGTCAATGGCGGTCGTCACCACCAGCCGTGAATCGTCCACCAGGCAATCCGAATATCCGAACGCAGTGCCGAACGGCCGTTGCAACGCATCGCCGACCGGATGATGGGTGATATCGATCGTGGCCGAGTGGGGCAGGCTGCCGGGCGGAGCCAGGCGGTCGTAGAGGAACAACCCCAGGCGCAGCAACCATGGAGGACGCTCGTCGGAATGGGCGGGAATCACGAAATGCGCCGGACGCACCAGGTGCGGCGCAATCCGCATCCAGACGTCGCGCTCAGTCAGCGCCGTGCGCGTCCGCCGAAACGCCCTTCGTTCGAGTACCGAGAGATCGCCCTGAATCAACCGGCCGCCGGCCGCGGACGCTGCGCCGCCGAGATCCCCCTGTTCGATCAGAATGACCCTCAGGCCACGCCCAGCGGCATCCCGCGCCACGCTGACGCCATTCAATCCTCCGCCAATGATCGCAAGATCGTAATCCGCCATGCCAAAGCTATAGCGTCTTCATTTGTTCATCGCTTGACAGAAATGGCGCAAGAGTTAGCCGGTCTTGCGCGCCAGTGCGTCTGCATCGCCGGCGGCACGACCGATCAGTGCGTCGTATTGCTCGATCGGAAGCGGCTTGCCGATAAAGTAGCCCTGCACCGCGTCGCAGCCTTCTTCGGCGAGGAAACTGAGCTGTTCCAGGGTTTCCACGCCCTCGGCGACGATCGACATTTCGAGGCCATGCCCGAGGCCGATCACCGCGCGTACGATCGCCGCCGATTGCGGGTTGCGTCCCAAGTTCATGACAAAGGCACGGTCGATCTTGATCTTGTCGAACGGGAAGGCCTGCAAATAGCTCAACGAGGAGTACCCGCTGCCGAAATCGTCCATCGAGATTCGCACGCCCAATCCCTTGAGGCGCCGCAACAACGCAAGACCGCGATCGAAATCCTCGATCAGGACGCCCTCGGTGATTTCGAGCTCCAGCCGCCCCGGCGCAAGCCCGGTCTCAAGCAGGATCGAATGCACAAGGCTGACAACATCGCCGTGCATGAATTGAGCCGGCGACAGGTTGACGGCAATCTGCAGCGGCACCGGCCAGGAGGCTGCCTCGCGGCAGGCTTCGCGGAGAATCCACTGGCCCATCTCGAAAATCAGACCACTCTCCTCTGCGAGCGGAATGAAATCGGATGGCGGCACGAAACCGCGAACCGGATGACGCCAGCGCGCGAGCGCTTCAAAGCCGGTGATTTCGCCGCTGCCCGTCCCCTGACGCGATGAGGCCTGCGGCTGATAGTGGAGCGAGATTTCCCCGTTCTTGATCGCCGCCGAGAGGTCCTGATGCAGCACGCGCCGGTCACGGATCTGCTGATCCATTTCCGGCTCATAGATGCTGATCGTGCCGCGCGATTTCGCCTTGGCACGCGACAGCGCCGCGCCGGCATTGGCGAGGAGAGACGCGGCGTCCGCGCCATTATGCGGAAATATCGAGATGCCCGTCGTCACGCCGGTGCGAACCGATTTGCCGTCGATCATCATTTCCTTGGCCATCGTCTCGGCCAATTGCTCGGCCAGCAGCATGCCGGCGATCGGCTGCTTGCCGTCGATAATCAGTCCGAACTCGTCGCCGGAAACCCGCGCCACCACGCCGCCGCGCGCGGAAGCTTGCAGCCGTTGCGCCACTTCGATCAGAAGCTTGTCGCCGGTGGCGTGACCGAACACGTCGTTGACTTCCGTCAGACCGTCGAGGTCGATCGACAGGACGGCGAATTCCTCTCCTGCTTCGGTGCAGGCTTCGATCATCTGCGTAAGTGCCTGCAGGAAGGCGGCGCGATTCGGCAGATCGGTCAGGCCGTCGTGATAGGCCATATGGGCCATGCGCGATTCGGTCTGGCGACGGTCGGTAACGTCTTCGTGGGTCTTGATCAGATATTGCGGCTCGCCGGCCTCATTGAGCACAGTCACGCGCCGGGTCAGGAACAGGCGCAGGCCGTCCTTGGTGCTGATCGGATGCTCTTCGGTGAGGGGGCGGCGCTTTTTGATCGCCGCCTGGTCTCGCGCGACAATAAGCTTGGCTTCGCGTTCATTGAAGATTTCGGCTGCCGTCAGCCCCGCCACTTCTTCGCGGCGGCGATTGAGAATGGTTTCAGCGCTGCGGTTGGCGAGCAGGTATCGCCCGTTACTGGGATTTTCGACCGTCAGCGAGACCGGAATGTTGTCGACCACGAGTTCGAGGAACTTCTTGGCGTCTTCCAGTTCATGGGAAAGCAGCCTGCGTTCGGTTACATCATCGAATAGCGCGATCAGGAATTCCGGCTCATTCTTGTCGTTGCGCGCGATCACCCGGTTGCTGGCAAGCACCCGCTTCCTGGAACCGCGCTCGACGACGAAGTCATTGCGGAACTGGCCTTCCGGCGAGTTGATGGCAGCGTGATCTGCCGCCACGATGCTGATCGCGGTGTCGGGCTGGAAAATCTCGTCGGCGCGTTTGCCGACGATAAAATCCCGCGAAAAACGCGAGAAGCGCTCGAATGCGCGATTGGCGAAGATGTAGCGGCCGTCCTCGATGCTCTTGGCGGCGACGCAGACCGGAATATTTTCCAGCACGGATTCAAGAAACTGCTTGGTGGATGCCAGCTGCCGCGACAATTCGCGCTGCTCGCTGCAATCTTCATGCGTCGCGACCGATCCGCCGTTCGGCAGCGAAAAATACTTGACGTGAATCGATTGCCCGCTCGGCAATTCGGTGATGACCCCCTCGGGCTTGCCGGCCTGCACATAGAATTCGTCGGCGCTGATGCCGAGCATGCCGCGCTGACGCTTCAGTTCGACGAGGTCCCTGCCGGTCATGTCCGGCGTGAGGTCCGAACGCGAAAGACCATAAATCTCGAGATAACGGTCGTTGAGGAAAACGATCCGTTTCCGCGCATTAGTGATGACGACGCCCTGTTTGAGATTGTTCAAGGCGGAACTGACGAAAGCATTCTTGCGAAGTTGCGATCGCTTGAACTGGCGCAGCGTCGACATGACCCACAACCCGAGTGCGACCAGAAAGGAACAGGCGACAAGGCCACCGAGCACAACGTCCGAGACGACCTCCGGATCGGCCGCGTTGAAATATCTGATAAGGCCGGATCCAACGCCAGACGCCGCGACGGCCCAGATGGACGCAATCAGGCACACCACGACCCCTGCCGGAATCATGATCCCGCCGCCCGCCTGCCAGTTCCTGTCGGCCATCGGTCACCCGCGCATTTCTGCGGCTGACTGTCTGGCTTCACGGGTTTGGATCAGGTAAACGCGTACCCTAACCGTTTTCATTTGCTGCAGAAATTGCGTCAATTGCCGGGACATGATTAATGAATCACTAACAATTCGGGCTGACCAAGTTCCGAAACAAATCCAAATGGTTGTACAACCAAGCAACGTACAACCAGGGCCATTGGGTGGGCACACCATGCGCTGCATGAGTTGTATCGGGCAGCACCCCGATTAGCCAAGCATATCCGGATCAGAATTTTCTATGGAAAAGGTCGAGTGCGTCGTCATCGGTGCGGGAGTGATCGGTCTTGCCGTAGCGCGAAGGCTGGCACAGAGCGGCCGTGAGGTGATCGTGCTGGAAGCGGCCGAGGGAATCGGCACCGTCACCTCATCGCGCAACAGCGAGGTGATCCACGCGGGCATCTATTACCGGTCGGGCAGCCTGATGGCGCGGATGTGCGTCAGCGGCAAACAGGCGCTCTATCGGTATTGCCGTGACCAGGGCATCCCACACGACAACTGCGGCAAGCTGATCGTGGCAACAACGCAAGCGGAAACCGAGAAGCTGCAATCGATCAGGGCGCATGCCGAGGCCAACGGCGTGGCTGATCTGCAAACCCTGACCGGCGAGGCGGCGCGAGCACTGGAGCCGGCGCTTCATTGCGAGGCGGCACTGCTGTCGCCCTCCACCGGTATCGTCGACAGCCACGCCTACATGCTGGCGCTGCGCGGCAACGCCGAAGACGCGGGCGCAGCCTTTGCGTTTCATACTCCGCTGCTCGGCGCACGCGCACGCGCTGGCCGCATCGAACTTGACGCCGGCGGCGCGGCACCGATGTCAGTGGAATGCCGGCTGCTGATCAACGCGGCGGGCCTGGGCGCAACCTCGGTGGCGCGCAGCATCGACGGCATGCCAGTCGAAAAGATTCCGCCGGCCTATCTTGCGAAGGGCAACTATTTCAGTTGCTCCGCCCGCGCACCGTTTTCGCATCTGATCTATCCGGTGCCCGAGCCCGGCGGCCTCGGCGTGCATCTCACGCTGGATATGGCGGGGCAAGCGCGGTTCGGTCCCGATGTGGAATGGGTCGACAGCATCGACTATGCGGTCGATCCGGTGCGTGCGGAACGGTTTTATCCGGCGATCCGCCGCTACTGGCCGGCGCTGCCGGACGGCGCGCTGATGCCGAGTTATTCGGGCATGCGGCCGAAGATCGTGCCGCCGGCAGTCGCGGTGCAGGATTTCATGATCCAAGGACCGAAGGACCACGGCATTGACGGGCTAATCAACCTGTTCGGAATTGAATCGCCGGGCCTGACGTCGTCGTTGGCCATCGCCGACTATGTCGGCGAGCTGGCGGATGCGTGAGGACTACTAGCTCAAGCGCGCAGACAACTTCCGCACTCCCATCAAAGCGCGGCGATCGTGTCCTGCGATCAATACACATTGAGTGGCCGATCGCGCAGGTCAGCGTCGATCAGCCAGGCTATCTCGGCGAGTTGTCGGATATTTGCTGTTTACTTACTAATGCAGCGTGGCGCCGGTGGAATGCTTCAAGCGTTCGATTTCGTCCTTGACCATCAACTTCCGGCGCTTGAGTTCGACAATTTGCAGATCGTCCGTTGAAAGGTGTACCAGAGCTTCGTGCAATTCGTTTTCCAGGCTTCGGTGTTTGCGTTCCAGTTCAACGAGATGCGCCTGAATTGCCATTCGAAACCTCCTCGGTTGGGTTAAGACCTCAGATTCGATCCGGATCAACAACTGTACACCACGGCGTTAATCTGTCGATGGGTCTGGAAAACGTCATCCTCATATTTCACCGGCATCTGTAACGAATCGTGAGCTGACGCTACGATTGTTAACCTTCCGTCTTGGCCGGTTCCGGCTTCCGCGCCGGAAAGCGCGGCAAAACAAAAGATTAGCATGAAACGCCTCCGGCCCCAGCCCAAGCAGCCCATCCTGCCGGGCCACCGGGTTTCGCGCGCTTTTACTCTCGTGGACCGCTTTTCGAACGAGCTTGCGGAGCGGGCTGCCAGGGAGGATATTCCTGATTGCCGGAACTTTTCGCAAACCTCATCCGCGTTTTCGATTAAGTAGACCATGACCGACGAAGATGAGCGCGAACTCCAGTCCGAGCTCGCAAGGTTGCACCAGGAACACCGCGATCTCGACGCGGCGATTGATGCGCTGCATCAGTCGCCAGCGCCTGATTTGTTACGGCTGCAACGGCTGAAGAAACGCAAGCTGCAGTTGCGCGATCGTATCGCCTTCATCGAAGACCAGATCACGCCCGACATTATCGCCTGAAGACACGGGCCTGGAACATACAAGGTTCCAAGACAGCGCTTGACTCGATGAGAACAAAATAGGAACATTGCGGCCTAACCTATATCGATTTTTGGCGGGGGTTTTTCGCATGTCGGGATTGGCCAAGGCCGTAGAGAACGACCGTTACGAGCAGGCCTGCGATCAGACGATCGCCATGTGCGACGGCAACCTGCGTAGCGCGATCAAGGCACTGATCATGGTGAACGAATATCTGGAAATCGAGCTGAACGAATTGCGGGCGTCGCCTGCGAACCGGCGTGCTCCGGCGCAGGGGCCGCGATCGAGACGCCGCACGATCTGACCAATCCGGATGGAGATGAAGCAAATGGCCAACGTCACTTATTACGTCGCCATGCCCTTTTTACAGGATGAAACCGGCATGCCGGTCGCAGGCGCCGCCGAAGAATGTCAGCACTCCACCGGCGCATTGCGGCGTGCGGAAGCAATGTCGCGCGCGACGGGGAGCATCGGCGCGGTAGCTTTCTGCCGCAGCGGAGATCCGATGGCCGGAGAGTTCAGCGATGCGCGCGTGCTCAAGACGTTCGGACAGGTACCGGACGATCTGGCCGGGCTATAGAAGTTTCAGCGCAATTCGCGAAAGAAGGCACGCACCTCGCGCGCGAGCAGGTCGGGTTGTTCGAGGGCAGCAAAATGCCCGCCCTTTTCCATGACGCTCCAGCGGCGGATGTTCTTGAACACCTGCTCCGCAGCACCGCGCGGAGGTTTGAGGATTTCGCGCGGGAATTGAGCGTAACCGGTCGGAACGGTAATGACCTCGCCGGGCGGCAAAATGACGGAGCCATGAAGCCGCGCGTAGTACGGCCAGAATGAAGACCCGATCGCGCCGGTGAACCAGTAGAGCGAGATGTCGGCGAGCATGCGATCGCGGCTGATCGCGCTCTCGACATCGCCGCCGCAATCGGACCAGGCGCGGAACTTCTCAACGATCCAGGCTGCCAGGCCAGCCGGAGAATCCGTCAACGCAAAGGAAAGCGTCTGCGGGCGTGTCCCCTGGATCCACTGATAGCCGGCTTCCTCGCGCGTCCAATGCGCGAGTTCGCCGAGGTAGCGCTTTTCTTCCTCGGTCGGGTTTTGAAAAGCCTTGGGATCGCGGCCCGCGGCCATCATCAGGTTGATGTGGATGCCGATCATTTTTTCCGCATGGGCGTAAGCCAGCCGGGTGGTGACGGCCGCGCCCCAATCGCCGCCCTGCGCGGCAAAACGCGAAAAGCCGAGCACGTCGTGCATCAGGGCTGCGACACAATCAGCCATTTCGGGAACGCCATATCTTTTTTGGCCGGGCTTGAACGAAAGCCCGTAGCCCGGCAGTGACGGCGCTATCACCGTGAAGGCGTCACGCGAATCGCCGCCGAACTGCGCGGGGTCCGTGAGGCGGGGAATGATGTCGAGAAATTCGAATACCGAGCCCGGCCAGCCATGCAACAGAAGCAGCGGCATCGGGTTTTCGCCGACACCGGGAACATGCAGGTAGTGCAGGTCGATGCCGTCGAGCGGCACACGAAATTGCGGAAAGGCATTCAACGCCACTTCTTCCGCCCGCCAGTCGAAGCGACCGTGCCAGTAGTCCACGAGGCCGCACAAGTAGGCGACATCGGTGCCGTAAGCCCAGGCCTCGCCGGGCGCGGAATCCGGAAAGCGCGAGCGGGCCAAACGATCGCGCAGATCTGCGATGTCGGCATCGGCCACATGAAGTTTAAACGGCTCTGGTTTCGTCATGGTGCTGCCCCACGGCATGAGGGAACCAAAGCTTATCCCAACTCTGCAAGAGATTGAGTGTCAGATTTCGCGGCGGCGCTGCGCCTTGCGCACATACATCGCGCAATCGGCATCCGCCAGCGCCCGAGCGGCTTCCGAATGCGGCCCGAGAATGGCGACACCGGCGGAAACGCCGGTCGCAACGGTAGAGCCGGCGAAGGCAAAACTGAGACGGTCGATATCGGCCTCCAGCGCTGCCGCTTTGGCATGCGCATCGGTTTCGCTGAGATTCCACAACAACAGCGCAAACTCGTCGCCCCCGAGCCGCCCGATCACGTCGGAGGAACGGATTTGGCGCGACAGCATGGCAACGATCGTCTTCAGCACCTCGTCTCCCGCCGCGTGGCCGAAATTGTCGTTGATCGGCTTGAGCCGGTCGACGTCAAGTACGATCAGTGCGCCTCCGGCATGATAGCGCTGGATATAGGAGATGGCGCGGCCGAGTTCGCGCTCGAAACCGCGCCGGTTGGGAATCCCCAGCAGGAAATCCGTATCGGCTGCAGCCTGCAACGCCTCGATGCGCGCGTTTGCCTTGGTAAGCTGCATTTTGAGCCGGCGGATTTCGGCCTTCGCATCCCTGCTTGCCGGACGCCGCGTGACCGGCGCGGCTTGGCGCGGGAGAGCCTTTCCTTTGGCCGAAGCCGGTTTGCGGCGTTTTGCAGCCTGCGACACCGGCACTCTCGTTTTCTTCTTCATCGGCCTTCCCCGAGGCGCGAAACCAGCTTCGAATCCGCATCTGAACCGCCGCCCTGTTTTAACGCCAGTCGTCGGTCCCGTGCCAAGAACGCTTGCCTGTTCGCACCAAGACAGGATAGTCCATTGTCGCTCCCTTGCTAACCTTGCCGAACAGAGGGCCGGTCCTATAATCCCGCCCGAGTTCTTGGATTCCATTAGAAGAATTAACGATATGCCTGCGCCGATCGCCATCATCATGGGAAGCCAGTCGGACTGGGAGACCATGTCCCACGCCGCTGAAACGCTCGGCGCGCTGGGCGTTGCCTGCGAGAAATTCATCGTCTCCGCCCATCGCACGCCGGAGCGGCTTTATGCGTTCGCCAAGGGTGCGAAGGCGGCCGGCTTCAAGATCATCATTGCGGGTGCGGGCGGCGCCGCACATCTGCCGGGCATGACGGCATCGCTGACGGAACTTCCGGTGCTCGGCGTGCCGATCGAATCGAAGGCGCTGTCGGGAATGGATTCGCTCTATTCCATCGTCCAGATGCCCGCCGGCGTTCCCGTTGGCACGCTGGCGATCGGCAAGGCCGGCGCGATCAATGCGGCGCTGTTGGCGGCAAGCATGCTGGCGCTGAACGACAAGGCGCTATCGGAACGGCTCTCCGCCTGGCGCAAGCAGCAGACGGACGCGGTCGCGGAGCGCCCGGAGAAATCCGCGTGACTGTTCCATCGCGGGTGACGCTGAAGCCGGGCGATACCATCGGAATTGTCGGCGGCGGACAGCTCGGCCGGATGCTGGCAATGGCGGCGGCGCGGCTCGGCTTGCGCTGCCGGGTGTTTTCACCGGATCCGGATTCCCCGGCCTTTGATGTGGTGGCCAACGCCACCTGCGCCGAATATGCCGATGTCGAGGCGCTCGAACTCTTCGCAGGCGATGTCGACGTCATCACTTATGAATTCGAGAACGTGCCCGCGGCGTCCGCGATGATTCTGGCGGCGCGGCGGCCGGTATTGCCCGACCGCAGGATTCTCGAAACGACGCAGGATCGCCTGATCGAAAAAGATTTCGTCAATGGGCTGGGCATCCGGACCGCCGACTATGCCGACGTATCATCGCCGCAGACGTTGCACGCCGCGATCGCCAAAATCGGCCTGCCCGCCGTGCTCAAGACCCGCCGCTTTGGCTACGACGGCAAGGGCCAGATGATCATCCGCGCCGGCGACGATCCAGATCGCGCATGGGCCGACCTCGGCACCAGATCGGCGATCCTCGAAGCTTTTGTTCCGTTCGAGCGCGAGATTTCGGTGATTGCCGCCCGCTCGGCCGACGGTGACGTGGAATGCTTTGACGTCACCGAAAACGAGCACCGGGATCATATCCTCAAGGTTTCACGTGTGCCGGCGGCCTTGTCGGATGCGCCGGCCGCGCAGGCGCGCGACATCGCCCAACGCATCGCGGCGGCGCTCGATTATGTCGGCGTGCTGGCGGTCGAGATGTTCGTGGTCAACCGCGACGGCAAACCGGACGTGCTCGTCAACGAGATTGCGCCGCGCGTGCACAATTCCGGTCATTGGACGCTGGATGGCGCGTCGATCTCGCAATTCGAGCAGCACATCCGCGCGATCGCCGGATGGCCGCTTGGCAAGCCGCTGCGCCACGGCGAGGTCACCATGACCAACCTGATCGGAGACGAAATCAACAACTATGGGGACTGGTTGGCCGTGCCCGGCGCAACCGTCCACCTCTACGGCAAGGGCGCGCCGCGGCCGGGCCGCAAGATGGGTCATGTCACCCAAGTCGTGCCGTCAGCCAGAAAATAGCCGGCGAGTGGATTCGCTTGTGGCCGGTTACGCCGGCCTTCCTTCCACGACGCCGGTCGGCTCCTTGCTCAGCCAGCGGTAGAGAACTCCTCCCAGCATGCCGCCGATGAGCGGCGCCACCCAGAACAGCCAGAGCTGGGTGAGAGCCCATCCGCCAACGAACAAAGCAGGGCCGGTACTGCGCGCCGGATTCACGGAGGTGTTGGTCACGGGAATGCTGACGAGGTGGATCATCGTCAGGGTCAATCCGATCGCGAGCGGCGCGAAACCCGCAGGCGCCTTGCCGTGGGTAGCACCCATGATAATGAACAGGAACATCGCCGTCATGACCACCTCGGTGATGAAGCAGACCGCCATGTCGTACTGGCCCGGCGAATGCGCCCCGTAGCCATTTGACGCAAAGCCCTTGCCGACGTCGAACCCCGGAGCGCCGCTCGCGATCACATCAAGTAGCGCGGCGGCAGCGATGGCGCCGGCGACCTGCGCGATCACGTAGGGCAGGATCTGGCCGGCCGGAAAGCGTCCGCCCGCGGAAAGGCCAACGGTGACGGCCGGGTTAAGGTGGCATCCGGATATATGGCCGATCGCATAGGCCATGGTTACGACGCTCAACCCGAATGTCAGTGATACGCCCAGCAGGCCGATCCCAACCTGCGGAAAAGCGGCGGCAATGACGGCGCTGCCGCATCCGGCAAATGTGAGCCAAAACGTACCGATCAGTTCAGCGGCATATTTCTTCGCTTCCATTGGAGCCTCCCGAGTTTGCTCTCCCAGCCCCTGCCTGCGAAACTTACCCAAAAAGCTGCATATTCCCTAAACTAGTGTCCCGATTCCGAAGTTCGTATCCTTTGCGGTACCCACGTTTACGAACTTCGGAATCGAAGGGACACTAGCGAACCTATTGATCTGGTGTGGCTTTGGTTCAGAAAGTCCGCGTGACGAACTCTCGGGCAGCCATGATGCGGACTTCTGGACCACCACACCGGGGCTGTTGGCGAGCGGATTTGGCCAGGCTTGTGTGACCTTGATGGGGCCGAAATCCCTGGTTCCCGGGTGGACATCCGCACCTTTGTCTGATACATCCGCGCGCTCAAAGGTGAGGAGCTTGGCTTTTTTGCCGACCCTTCGACCTTAAACAGAATCCAATCCGATTAATGAAAGAGGATGCCGCGTGCAGGTTCTCGTTCGCGATAACAACGTCGATCAAGCCCTCAAGGCGCTGAAAAAGAAGATGCAGCGCGAGGGCATTTTCCGCGAGATGAAGCTCCGCGGTCACTACGAAAAGCCCTCCGAGAAAAAGGCCCGCGAAAAGGCCGAAGCGGTGCGCCGCGCGCGCAAGCTCGCCCGCAAGAAGTTGCAGCGCGAAGGCCTGCTGCCGATGAAGCCGAAGCCGGTGTTCGGCGCCGGTCCGGGCGCGGAGCGCAGCGGTCCGGGCGGCGGCGGTCGCAGTGGTCCGGGCGGTCCTCGCGGACCGCGCTAATCGACCTGATCTCAAGCATGGATTAATCGACGCGGGCCGTTTGGCCCGCGTTGTTGTTTATGCACCGTGTTTGTATGCCACGGGCTTTTACCTTGACCACGATTTGGCCGATGCATTTCGTGGCGGGTCAGGTTACCACTAGGCGGATAAGCGCATGAGTATCCCGCTAGATGATCGTTCCGACTGCTGGAGTCCCGTCCGGAAATTTGCGCCACGGCCTGCGCGTATCGGTGGCGATCGCGTTGGCTGCGATCGCACTTGGCGGCTGCTCGATGACGCTGGGGTCGCTGACAAACTCCCCTGAACCCAAGGAAGAGCCCGCGCAAATCGCCGCCTCGGCCAACATCGCTTCGCTCTCCGAAACGATCAAGAACAACCCCGACAATCCGCAAGCCTATAACATGCGGGGATCCGTGTTGGCACAGGCCGGCAAGACCGAGGAAGCGCTGACTGATTTCAACAAGGCGATCAGCCTCGATCCCAATTACGGACAGGCCTTCGCCAACCGCGGCCAGATCTACCGCAAGACCAAACGGCTCGATCAGGCGATGTCCGATTATGAGCGGGCGCTCGCGCTCGATGCGAACTACGCCCCGGCCTGGCTCGGCCGCGGCATGGTCCACAAAGCGCGGGGCGAAGCGACCCAGGCGCTGGAGGACTTCAACAAGGCGATCGCCCTTCGTCCCGACGACGCCGAGGCTTATTACAACCGCGGGCTGCTCTATCAGAGCGAGAAGCAACACCAATTCGCGATCGAGGACTTCACCGCGGCCAACGGCCTGATCCCGCAGCAGGCCGAGCCCCTGCTCGGCCGCGCGCTGAGCAACCTGGCGCTCGGCAAGGCCAAGGAGGCGGCCACCGATCTCGACGAAGCGGTGCAGGACGATCCGCAAAACGCCCAAACCTGGATGACCCGAGGGTTGGCCTATGAGCGGCTTGGCGACAAGATCAAGGCCGCCGGCTCCTACGGTCGCGCCATCAACCTGCGTCCGAAAGACGAGGCTGCCCGATCCGCCTTTGCGCGCGTCGGGGGCAAGCCGGGCCAGAGCTACGAAACATTCTGAAATGATTTGTTAGGCCGCCAAGGCAATTCAGGCGGTGCGAGCCCGATTGGCGGCGAATCACTGTTCCTGCGGCTTCGGCAACACCGAGTTGAACAACTTCTTGGTCGCCTGGAGCACGTCGTCGGCAACGGAGGGCCGCTTTGCTGGCTGATTAACGCTGGCATCGGCGCGCAGATCCAGCGGGGCATGCGGGTCGGGGATATCCGCCGGCGGTGTCGGACGGAGCGAATCGTCGGCTCGCGCGACCGGCTTGCTATCGACCGGCGGGTTCGAAACCAGGATCGGCGGCGGCAGCGGCTGAAGCGAGGGAGCGGGCACAACCGGCACGGCGACGGGTGACGGCGCGGTTGGCGCTGCGGCAACGTGAGGCGGTTCGACCACTTTGGGCGGCTCTGGGGCTCGGGCGCTGTCCTGCGTGTGGGGGGCCGGATCGGCCCCGCGCAGGCGCTCGATCGCCGCACGGGCCAGATCATTGGCGTCCGGCACAGCAGCAGCCTCAGCCGGCGGAGCGGTAACGGGAGCAGCAACCGCAGGCTCGGCGGCCGGGGCGGGAGCCGGCGCCTTGGAAGCGGACTTGTCGCGCTGCGTCGGCTGATGGCGACGCGTATCGGCCGGCGCAACCGGAGGAATACTCGCGGTTTCGGCAGGGCGATCAGCCTTTTCGGCGGGGGTAACGACCGCCTTATCGGCCGCCGATTTGTCGGTGACGGACTTCTCGGAAATGCCCCTCGCCCGGACACCCGGTTCAGGGGTATTGCCGAGGTCGGCCGATTTCTCGGCGGGCTTCGAATCGGCCTTGGAGGCGGCTTTTTTCGGGTCGGCCGCCGATGCGGCCGCGGGGAGCTCGGCTGCCGGCGGCCTGATGTTAATGTAATGATTGACGATGTAGGCGCCGAGAATGGTCGCAATCACCGATGGAAAAATATCCATCGCAAATTTTGAAGCCAATTTCAGCATGCCAGCCACTCCCGCACGGGCCCAAATGCCCGAGCTTTGAGGCAGATCGGTGGCAATTCGGTAAACAGCGGGGTTATGGTTTCAGCTCCACTTCCAGAAATACGATCTCGGATGCACTCTCATTGAGCACATCATGTTCAACACCAGCTTTACGGAAGTATGACTGGCCGACGCCGAGCTGGGCTTTCGAGCGCTCGCCGTTGGGCGCCACAATCGTCATCTCCCCCGCGGTCACGGGAACGATAACATAATCCATCTCGTGAATATGGTGCCCCGTCGCCGTTCCCGGAGCGAGCCGCCATCGGGTTATGCGCACCTCCGGGGTATCGACCTGGACATCGGACGCGGCGCTTAGCATTTCGGCCTTTCTCCTGCTCAGGGAACAAACACCAGGAACATAAATACCGCAAATACCACAAGGTGGACCAGCCCGAAAAGGATGTTGGTGCGGCCGCTGCCGAGCGTCAGCAAGCTGAGGAGCAGCGTCAGCGCCAGCAACACCATGTCCTGGGCGGAAAGTCCAAGCACGAGCTGTTTGTCGAGCTCATAGGCGGCGACCGCTACCGCCGGAATCGTCAACCCGATGGTGGCGAGCGACGAGCCGAGTGCGAGATTAATGCTCTTTTGCAGGTCGTTCCGGCGTGCCGCGGCGATCGCAGCCACGCCTTCCGGCATCAGGATCAACAGCGCCACCAGAATGCCGGCGAAGGCCGGCGGCGCGCCGATCAGGGCGGCGCCGGCATCAACGACTTGCGAGAACTTCTTCGCCAGCAATACCACGGCCAGCAGAGATACCAGCAACAGGACGGCACTGAGCACGATCGTCCGATTCGAGGCCTGCGGACCTTCATGCGCGGCGCTGCCTGATTGCGCCACGAAGTAGTCGCGGTGCCGCACGGTCTGCGTATAGAGAAACACGCCATAGAGCAGGATGGTGACGACGCTGACGAAGCCAAGTTGGGCTGTCGAATAAACCGGGCCGGGCGTGGTCAGCGTGTAATTGGGCATGATTAGCGTGATGGTGGCGAGCACCGCGAGAACGCTGAGATAGAGGCTCGATCCACTCACCTGGATATCCTGCTCCCGGTAGCGCAATCCCCCGGCCAGAATGCAGAGGCCGACCAGCCCGTTGCAGACGATCATGACCACGGCAAATACCGTATCGCGCGCCAGCGTGGTCACGCTTCCCTCGCCCAGCATAATGGTTGCGATCAGCGCGACCTCGATGACGGTGACGGAGAGCGTGAGCAGCAGCGTACCGAAGGGCTCGCCGATCCGCTCCGCGACGACCTCGGCGTGATGCACGGCCGCAAAGACCGTACCGAACAGGATCAGGAGAAGCACACCGGCGAACGCAAGTCCGGCCGGCGATGGCGTAAAACTGTAGCCGGCCGCGGTCACGGCTGCGAACAGCAGCACGGCCAGGGCTGGAAATATCCATGCCGATTTCGGCATCGATCCGTGCAAGCTCACTTGACTATCCCCTTATACCGTAACGGATCGACAACCGGCGAAAGCCGTCAGCCATGCGAGGCTCCTATAAAACGTCGCACGGTATCGATAGCACCGAATTCATCCAGATTTTCGTGACCGCCGCCTGGAAAATGGACGAATTGTTTGGGCTCATGGGCCGTCGCAAACAAACGTTCGCCAAACCTGATGCTAATAGCGGGATCGGCGTCACCATGCATAATGAGAAGCGGCGCAGTCACGCGGCCGATGAGCCGGTCGGAATGAAACTGATCGCGCATCAATAGGCGGACAGGAACGATGGGCAACAAAGAAGCTGCAACGTCGACCGTCGACGTATAGGGCGCCTCCAGGATCAGTTTCGCGACCGGATGTTCGGACGCGATCGCCACGGCAACACCGGTGCCGAGCGAAAAACCCCAAACTACGATCCGGTTGGTTTCATAGCGCGCGGCCGTAAAGGCGTAAGCCGCCGCCGCATCCTTCAGAAGCCCCTCCTCGCTCGGCGATCCCGTCGATCCGGCATAGCCGCGGAAGGAGAGCGCGACGAGCCCGGTCCCATCCGAAATCACGTTGCGAAAGCGGCTGACACGGCCCGCCAGGAAATCGCCATTGCCATGGAAGAACAGGATGACGGGCCGGCCCGGTTTTGTCGGCACATGCCAGACGATGACTTTCTCGCCATCGTCGGTCGTCAGCACCTGTTCTTCGGCTTCGGGAAGGCCGGCCGCGGCAGGAGCCGTGCGCCCAACCGGCGGAATCGGAAACAGCATCTTGCGCTGCGCCAGATACATCGCGGCAACGCCGCCGACGTAGAGAACCACGACGAGAACGAGGAGCCATTTCAGGATGGTCATAGGTTCTCGTCGAGCGCCTCACATCGCCTTGACGATGTTCTCGGTGACCTTCTTGGCGTCGCCGAGCAGCATCAAGGTGTTGTCGCGATAAAACAAAGGATTGTCGATGCCGGCATAACCGGACGCCAGCGAGCGCTTGATGAACATCACGGTGCCGGCTTTCCACACCTGCAATACCGGCATGCCATAGATCGGCGATGTCTTGTCGTCTTCGGCGGCCGGATTGGTGACGTCGTTGGCGCCGATCACAAAGGCGATGTCGGCCTGCGCGAATTCGGAGTTGATGTCCTCGAGCTCGAACACCTCGTCATAGGGAACGTTCGCCTCGGCGAGCAAGACGTTCATGTGCCCGGGCATGCGGCCCGCGACGGGGTGGATAGCGTATTTCACCTCGACGCCTTCCTTTTTGAGGATATCGGCCATCTCGCGCAAGGCGTGCTGCGCCTGCGCCACCGCCATGCCATAGCCCGGCACGATAATGACCTTGGAGGCGTTCTTCATGATGAAGGCAGCATCGTCCGCCGAGCCGAGCTTGGCCGGTTTCTGCTCGCCGCTTCCGCCGGCCGCCGCCGCGGTCTCGCCGCCGAATCCGCCGAGGATCACCGAGATGAACGAGCGGTTCATGGCGTGGCACATGATATAGGACAGGATCGCGCCGCTTGATCCGACCAGCGCGCCGGTGATGATCAGCGCCGAATTGCCGAGCGTGAAGCCGATACCGGCCGCCGCCCAACCGGAATAGGAGTTCAGCATCGAGATCACGACCGGCATATCGGCACCGCCGATCGGGATAATCATGAGCACGCCAAGCGCAAGCGCGAGGATGGTGATCAGCCAGAAATCGAGCGCGCTGCCACTCATCACGAGGCCGACAATGAAGAACACCAGCGCCAGAGCCAACACGATGTTGATGATGTGACGGAACGGCAGGATGATCGGCGCGCCGCTCATCCGCGCCGACAGTTTCAGGAACGCAATCACCGAGCCGGTGAAGGTCAAGGCGCCGATGGCGACGCCGAGCGACATCTCGACCAGGCTTTGCGCATGGATCTGACCGGGCGTGCCGATGTCAAAGGCCTCCGGCGCATAGAATGCACCGGCTGCGACCAGCACCGCGGCCATGCCGACCAGCGAGTGAAATGCCGCGACCAACTCCGGCATCGAGGTCATCGGTACGCGCCGCGCGGTCACCGCGCCGATGCCGCCGCCGATCGCAACGCCGAGGATCACCAGAAGCCAGGCAAGGCCATCCGCCGGCGGATGGGCGGCGAGCGTGGTCGCCACCGCGATCGCCATGCCGATCATGCCGAAGAAATTGCCCTGGCGCGAACTTGCAGGGCTCGACAGCCCCCGCAGCGACAGGATGAACAGCACGCCTGCCACGAGATACAAAACTGCGGAAAGATTGGCGCTCATCTCAGGTCCCCCGTTTGCCTATTCAGCCCGAGTTGATTGCCGCTCATTTCGATTTCTTCTTGTACATCGCGAGCATGCGCTGGGTGACCAGGAAGCCGCCGAAGATGTTCACGCTGGCGAATATCAGCGCGACGAAGCCGAAGCCGCGCGCCCAGCCCGAGCCGGACGAAATCATGCCGACGCCGACAGCCAGCAGCGCACCCACCACGATCACCGAGGAGATCGCGTTGGTCACCGACATCAGCGGCGTATGCAGCGCGGGTGTCACCGACCACACCACGAAATAGCCGACGAACACGGCAAGCACGAAAATCGACAGCCGGAACACGAAGGGATCGACGGCCTGCGCGAGATGCTCCATGGCTTCTCCTCCTATTTCGGCTGGAAGTTCGGGTGGATGACGGCACCATCTTTGGTCAGCGCGGTCGCCTTCACCAGTTCATCGTCCCAGTTCACGGCCAGCGCCTTATTGGCCTTGTCGACCATGGTCTCGATGAAGTTGAACAGGTTGCGCGCGTAAAGGCTCGAGGCCGAGGCCGCAACGCGGCCGGCAACATTGGTGTAGCCGACGATCTTGATGCCATCGACGTCGGCGACTTCGCCGGCCTTCGCGCCCTCGACATTGCCGCCGCGCTCGACCGCGAGGTCGACCAGCACGGAGCCTGGCTTCATCGATTTGACCATGTCGGCCGAGACGAGCTTTGGCGCCGGGCGGCCCGGGATCAGCGCGGTCGTGATCACGATGTCCTGCTTCTTGATGTGCTCGGCGGTGAGCGCGGCCTGCTTGGCCTGATACTCCTTCGACATTTCCTTGGCGTAGCCGCCGGCTGTCTGCGCGTTCTTGAATTCATCGTCTTCGACGGCGAGGAATTTGGCGCCGAGCGATTCCACCTGTTCCTTGGTGGCCGGACGCACGTCGGTCGCGGTAACGACGGCGCCAAGACGTCGCGCGGTCGCGATCGCCTGCAAGCCGGCAACGCCGACACCCATCACGAATACTTTTGCCGCCGGAATGGTGCCGGCCGCCGTCATCATCATCGGGAAGGCGCGGCCAAAGGCTTCCGCCCCTTCGATCACCGCGCGGTAACCGGCAAGGTTGGCCTGTGAGGACAATACGTCCATCACCTGCGCGCGGGTGATGCGCGGCATCAATTCCATTGCAAAGGCCGAGACGCCCGCGTCGGCCATTGCCTTCAGCGCGGCATCATTGCCGTAGGGATCCATGATCGCGATGACGAGTGCGCCGCGTTTGTAGCTGGCAAGTTCGGAAGCTTCAGGCCGTTTCACCTTGATGACGATATCGGCATCCCTAAGCGCGTCCGCACTCACGGTGGCGCCCGCGGCGGTGAATTCCGAATCCGGCAGACCAGACTTGATCCCGGCGCCCGGCTCGACCGAAACCTCGGCGCCCAGCGCCTTGAATTTTTTTACGGTGTCGGGCGAAGCGGCGACCCGTGGCTCCGAGGGATCAATTTCCTTGGCGACGGCAATTTTCATGGGGCCTCCGGCGGCGCGGAAAACGCGCAGGCGTCATCTGCGGCGCTAGCTTTGCAAATCCGACACCGGCATTGCAAGCGCCCAGCACCGAAACACGGCGAGCTTTGTCTAAAAATCGCCCCGCCGTTCGGCGGCGCGAGCGTCTGCGTCAGGTCAGGAAAATCGCCATCATGGCGACGATGAAGATGACGACGGCCGAGCCATACTTCACCAGCTTGATGAAGCCCTCATAGGTCTGCTCATGGGCCACGTAATCGTTGCCGTCAGCGGTCGTGTAGGCCACTTCGCTATGGTCTGCCATCTCTATCCCCAGTGAATCTCGGCGCCAGTCAACTAGCCGTCGAATTACCGCAAACCGCAAGGCAGGGCAACGCCGCATGGACAGCTTTTGCCCGGCTGAACGGCTTATTCAGCTGGCCAATTGTCCCTGATCCAGCGGGCAAGGCTTTCCTCGCTGACCTCGCCGGCGGCCAGTGCCAAGATAATCGACGCCGCATCGGCCTCGGCCACGACAAAATCGATGCCGTTCACACCCAGGAACGTGTAGAGGGCCAACAGCGAGGTACGTTTGTTACCGTCAACGAACGGATGGTTTCGCGCGATGCCAAACGCGTAAGCGGCGGCAAGCTCTGCGAGTGCCGCCTGTTCGTAGGCCCACTTGTTCCTCGGCCGGTCGAGCGCGGACTCAAGCATACCCTCATCGCGCAACCCGCTTGCACCGCCGTGGATCGCAAGCTGCTCGTCGTGGATGGCAATAATGATCTGCCGTGTGAGCCAAAACGGCTCACTCATTTGGCAAGCTCTGCCAAAGCGTTGTGGTAGCGCTTCATTCCGCGCCGGGCGACTTCCATCGCCTTCTCAAAGTCCGGATCATGCGGGGTCAGGACGAAGCCACCGCCGGGCTGTTCGACCACAAACAGCCGGTCGCCCTCCTTCAAATCGAGCCGGGCCGCCGTGTCCTTTGGCAGGATGAAGCCGATGGAATTGCCGATCTTCCGAACCTGGAGGGTGCCTGCGCCGGATTGAAATTCCTTCTGATTTTCGCTCATGGGTTTGCTCCGTTATACAGATGTATAACACGCTTAAAAGCTATGTTCAACAAATGTTTTACGGAAGCCCCGTCAGCCCATCGCCTCCAGCTCATCGATCATGCCCGAGATGACCGACAACCCGCCGTTCCAGAATTGGGGGTCCCTGGCGTCCAGTCCGAACGGTTTCAGGAGTTCGGAATAGTGCTTGGTGCCACCGGCCGACAGCATTGCAAGATAACGCTCGGCAAACCCGCTTTGCGCCTTTTCGTAAGCCCCGTAGAGCGAGTTCACGAGACAATCGCCGAAGGCATAGGCGTAGACATAGAACGGCGAATGGATGAAGTGCGGGATGTACATCCAGAAGTTCTCGTAACCGGCGCGGATCTCGATCGCGGGCCCCAGGCTCTCGCCCTGGACGCTGAGCCAGAGTTCGCCGATGCGTTGGGCGGTCAGCTCACCATTTTTGCGCTCGGTGTGGACGGCGCGCTCGAAGGTATAGAACGCGATCTGCCGCACCACCGTGTTGATCATGTCCTCGACCTTGCCGGCGAGCAGCGCCTGGCGCTGTTTGGCGCTCTTGGTCTCGCTGAGGAGCCGGCGGAAGGTCAGCATTTCACCGAACACGCTTGCGGTCTCCGCGAGCGTCAAAGGCGTCGGCGCCATCAGCGCCCCGTTTCTGGCCGCGAGCACTTGATGCACGCCATGGCCGAGCTCGTGGGCGAGCGTCATGACGTCGCGCGGCTTGCCCTGATAGTTCATCAGCACGTAGGGATGTGCCGACGGCGTTGTCGGATGCGAGAAGGCGCCCGGCGCCTTGCCCGGCCGCACCGGCGCGTCGATCCAACGGTCGGTGAAAAAGCGTTCGGCGATCCCGGCCATCTCCGGTGAGAAGCCGCGATAGGCCGACAGCACCATGTTCTTGGCCTCGAGCCAGGCGATCGCGCCAGTCGCGGCAAAGGGCAGCGGCGCATTGCGGTCCCAATGCGGCAGCTTCTTCTTTCCAAACCAGCCGGCCTTGAGGTGGTAGTAGCGGTGGGAGAGTTTCGGATAGGCCGCGCGCACCGCTCCGACCAACGCATCGACGACCTCAGGTTCAACGCGGTTGTTCAGATGGCGCGAATCCGCGACATCCTTGAAGCCGCGCCAGCGGTCGGAAATTTCCTTGTCCTTGGCCAAGGTGTTGGTGATCAGCGCAAACGTCCTCTCATTGGCCTTGAAGGTCTTGGCCAGCGCTTCCGCCGCCGCCTTGCGTTGCTTGCCGTCACGGTCCTGCAACAGATTGAGCACCGGCTCGATCGCAAGCTCCTTGGCCGAAACCTTGAAGCGTAACGAGGAGATGGTCTGGTCGAACAGCCGATTCCAGGCGGCGTACCCGCTCTGGGATTTCTCGTGAAACAGCTGCTCGACCCGGTCCTCCAGCTGATACGGCCTGTCCTTGCGCAGATCCTCGATCCAGGGCCGGTAATGCGCCAGCTCCGCCGCGCCCATCGCTTTCTCGATCACCGCATCGTCGATCCGGTTCAGTTCGAGTGAAAAGAACAACAGATGGACCGATGCATTGGTCAGCCGCTCCGAAACATCGCCGTAGAATTTCGAGATCACGGGATCGACGCTGTCTCCCGCATGCACCAGTCCGGCATAGGAACCAAGACGGCCCGCGAGATCGTCGATCGCCTCATAGCGCTTTACGGCCTCCGCAAGCCAGTGCCCGCCCCTCTCGCTACCGGTCCGCTCGGCAAGCTTGCCTTTGTAGTCGTTCTCAAACGCGACACATTCGGCATCCAACCTGTCCAGGTCGCGCGTCACTTCCGGCGCGTCGATCGCGGAATAGAGGTCGGAAAGATTCCACTCCGGCAGTTTTTCCGCCTTCGACGAGGAGGCTTTCCTGGAATTCGTCTTGCGTGAAGCGGTCGATTTGCGGAGGGCGGAGGCGGTGCGCGAGGTCATCTTGTTCGAAACCTGTATTCGATCAGAGCGGCGAGGCAAGGTTTAAGCAGGCGTTAATCGACGTCGGCCAGAGTGCCCCGATTCGAGACAGATAGTTGTTGCGTGTGAGGAACACCATGCCTGCCACCATTTTGATCGCCGACGACGATGCCGTCCAACGCCGCCTGGTTGAGAATATGGTGCAAAAGTGCGGTTATGAAACCGTCACAGTCGATTCCGGCGACGCCGCGATCGCTTCATTGACCGCCCCCGACGCCCCCGCCTTCGATGCCCTTGTGCTCGACCTTGTGATGCCCGGGCTCGACGGCATGGGCGTTCTCGCCAAAATTCGCGAAGCCGGGCTTTCCATTCCCGTGGTGGTGCAGACCGCTCATGGCGGCATCGACAATGTCGTGTCGGCCATGCGCGCCGGCGCTCAGGACTTTGTCGTCAAGCCGGTCGGCATGGAACGGCTGCAAGTGAGCCTGCAAAATGCCCTCGCCACCAGCGCGCTAAAGGGCGAGTTGCAGCGCATCCGCCACAGCCGCGAGGGTCGGCTGACCTTCGCCGACATCATCACCCGCAGCGAGGCCATGGCGGGCGTGCTGCGAACGGCAAAGAAGGCGGCGGCATCGACCATTCCCGTGCTGATCGAGGGTGAATCCGGTGTCGGCAAGGAATTATTCGCACGCGCCGTTCACGGCAGCGGCGAGCGCAAGTCAAAGCCGTTCGTGGCCGTCAATTGCGGCGCGATCCCGGACAACCTCGTCGAGTCGATTCTATTCGGCCACGAAAAGGGAGCCTTCACCGGCGCGACCGAACGTCACGCCGGTAAATTCGTCGAAGCCTCCGGCGGCACGCTGTTTCTCGACGAAGTCTCGGAGTTGCCGCTCGCAGCCCAGGTCAAGCTGCTTCGCGCGCTGCAGGAAGGGACTGTCGAGGCCGTCGGCGCGCGCAAGCCGGTGAAGGTCGATGTGCGGATCATCTCGGCGACCAACCGCAAATTACTCGACCGCGTCAAAAGCGGGCACTTCCGCGAAGACCTGTTCTATCGGCTACACGTCTTGCCGCTCACGGTCCCGCCGTTGCGGATGCGCCGCGAGGATATCCCGCATCTGGTGCGTCATTTCCTCGCACGCTTCTCGGCTGAAGAAAGCCGCCACATCACCGGCGTCAACGGCGAGGCGATGGCGCATCTGGCGCAACTGGATTGGCCGGGCAACATCCGGCAGCTCGAAAATGCAGTTTATCGGGCCGTCGTGATGAGCGAGGGTAATCAGTTGACGCCTTCCGACTTCCCGCAAATGGCGGGCCCATCCCCGACATCGATGTCGGCAACATCTGGTGAGCCGCTGATCGTCGAGCCGGCATTTCACGCCGCCACGCCGGATATGGTATCCGGTAATGATATACCTATCGCGCCTCTGCCCGCGACCACTTCAGGCACGCTCGCCATGCTGACGAATGGTGGTGAAGTCCGCCCACTGGAAGAATTGGAGAGCGAGATCATCCGCTTCGCGATTTCGCATTACCGCGGGCAGATGTCGGAAGTCGCGCGCCGCCTGAAAATCGGCCGCTCGACGCTTTACCGCAAGCTTGATGAGGAGGCCTCCGACTCCGCAAGTGGCGGAACGGATCAAGCGGGATAACGTTTGATACGGATGCAGCCCCCGTAACACACGGACGAGGCGGCTGAAATTTGGTGAGCCGGAACATTTGAACCGTTGCCCGCAAGTGACAGACAAATGGCGGCTCGCATGGCAAGAAAAGGCCGAACGCGATGCAACAAGACACGATGAAGTCAGCTTGTCGTGAGTTGTCTGCACAAGGGACGCCCGTGTATCGTCTGCCTATGATTCATTGCGGCAACCGCGCCCAAAACCTGGAGCTCTGGAGCATCATTTCGTCGAAACAAGCTTCAGAACCCGATCAGGCCGGCGCTTTCGCGAAAGCTTTGACGGATAAACCAAGGCTGCTCCAAAACGGGGGCAGCTCACCCAAGGGGTGTGACGATGCATGACTGTTGGAAGAACCGTAGGGGATATGACCGCGTCTTGATGACGGTCGCGGCGACCTTCCTCACGGTGTCGGCGAGTTCGGCATTGGCGCAAAATGACACCCCGCGCAGCTCCGCCGCCGAGCTTGCGATCGACGCGGCGATTCCGCGCCCCGAACCTGCCAACGTACCGCCGCCCACGCCCTCCGATTTCAAACTCGACACGGCATCGCCGGCCGCGACGACGGAGCCGGCGACAACCGCCGCCACAAAACCCGCGGATGTCGCCACCGTTCCGAGCTCCGAGCCCGCCAGAATCGAACCGGCCAAGATTGAAGCAACCAAGACCGAAGCAACCAGCGCCGAGCCCGCGAGCAGCGAAGCACCCAGGAACGACACGGCGACCGTAGCCCCGGCACAGGCGCCCGCCGCCACAGCTTCATCGCCCGAGCCAGCCAGGGAGCCCGTCAGAGCCGCAAGCAGCGTTGCTCCGGCCGATCAGCCGGTTGCCGACAGGCTGCGCGACATGATCGCCTCGAAATCGGCGCGCTATTTCGACCGCAAGGTGGAGCGGGCGGCGGCGGAGAAATTCTACACGGCGCGCGACTTCGCACCGATCTGGACGCAGAGCGGCAAGTTGACCGATGCCGGCAAAGGCGTTGTGGCCCGGCTGAAAGATGCCGCTTCCGACGGATTGAACCCGGCGGACTATCCAATTCCCGATTTGGCCGCCGCGACCACGCCCGATGCGCTTGCAGACGCGGATTTGAAACTCACCGCCAGCATGCTCGAATATGCACGCCACGCCCAGAGCGGGCGGATGCACTGGTCGCAAGTGTCGGGTGACATTCAATATCCGGAACATCCGACCGATCCGAACGAAGTGCTGACCAACGTCACCTCGGCCGCGGACGCCTCACTCGCCCTCGACGGTTACAATCCGCCGCAGAAGCTTTATCGCGCTCTGAAAAAGAAGCTCGCGGAATTGCGTGGCGAGGGCGATGGACCGGTCGTTCAGATCGCCGACGGCCCGGTGCTGAAATACACGCCGCCGCGGGCCAGGAACCAGAGCCCGGTCGACATGGAAGACGACCGCGTGCCGCAGCTGCGCGCCAAGCTCGGCATCACCGAGAATGCCGACGATCACCATTACGACGCCAAGGTCGCCGAGGCCGTCCGCAAGTTTCAGTCGACCGCCGAGTTGAAGCCGACCGGCGTGCTCGACGACAAGACCGTCAAGGCCATCAACAGCCCGAAGCACGACCGTCAGATCGATACGATCACCGTGAATATGGAGCGTTGGCGCTGGCTGCCGCGCGAACTCGGCGCGTCTGCGATCGGCGACGCCTATGTCATCCTCAACATTCCAGACTACACCCTCAAGGTCATGCAACACGGCGCGCAGGTCTGGACCACGCGCGTGGTGACCGGTCAGCCCGGCATTCACGCGACCCCGCTTTTGACCGAGACCATGAAGTTCATCACGGTCAACCCGACCTGGAACGTGCCGCCGTCGATCATCTACAACGAATATCTGCCGGCCTTGCAGCAGGACCCGACGGTGCTTGAGCGGATGGGACTGAAGCTCGAGCACAACCCCGACGGCAGCATCCATATTTCGCAGCCGCCGGGCGAACGAAATGCGCTCGGCCGCATCCGTTTCAATTTCCCGAACAAGTTCCTGGTCTATCAGCACGACACCCCGGACAAGAACTTGTTCGCCAGGGAAGATCGCGCCTTCAGCCACGGCTGTATGCGGGTTCAGAATCCGGACCAGTACGCCTCGGTCCTGCTCAACATCACCGAGCCGAATACGCACTACACGCCGGAAAAAATCCGCGGCATGTATGGCTCGAGCGAGATCGACCTGAAATTCCCGACGCCGATCCCGGTCAACATCACCTACCAGACCGCGTTCGTGGATGACGAAGGCAACCTGCAATTCCGCAAGGACGTCTATGGCCGCGACGCGAACATGCTCTCGCTGCTGCGTTCAGGCCGAAACAAGGACCTGGAGAATGTGATCGCCCATTCCCAGCCGAACTATGTGAAGCCGGTCGGCAATCTGCGGCTTGCCAGCGATACTTCGTCGTCAGGGCCGTCGTTCTTTGAGCGGCTGTTTGGCGGTCCGACGCCACCCCCGGCAGCTCCCGGCCGGCGGCGTCCACAGTCGCCGCCCCAGCAGGGCTACTATCAGCGCTGAGACGGAAGACGACTGAAAATTATTCAGCTAAATCAAAGGCCTCGTCCACCGGGCGAGGCCTTTTCACGTTAACCATTATCCATCCAGCTTTAACCAGTGGGCTCTTTTTCGCCACACTCGACGGGTTAGCTTCGGTCGAATTTGGGGGAAGGGTTAAATCTCGCTTAACCCTCCCGCGTTAAGGGTGCATTTACCATCTTTCGCCACACGGGGTTGCGAAGGAGTTTAACGCTCGGTCTGTTGGGGTGGGCTCATTACGTGCTGACCGGTTTCGCACGCCAATCTGATTTGTTGTCAAAGACCGGATGCCAGCTCGGGTTAGCCTCGGTGCTGCTGCTTGCCGGGATCGGCTCCATCCACGACGCGACCGCCCTGAACGAAACCCGTACGCTCTCCTTCCATCACACCCATTCCGGCGAAGACCTTACCGTCACCTTCAAGCGCGATGGCCGCTTTGACGAAGAGGCCTTGAAGCAGCTCAATCACTTCCTGCGTGACTGGCGCACCCAGGAACAGACCACGATGGATCCCCATCTGTTCGACATCATCTGGGAAGTCTATCACGACGTCGACGGCAAGAAGCCGATCCAGATCATCTCCGCCTACCGCTCTCCCGAAACCAACGCCATGCTTCGCCGTCGCTCCGCTCATACCGGCGTGGCGCGCTTCAGCCAGCACATGCTGGGCCATGCGATGGATTTCTACATCCCGGAGGTGCCGCTCGAGCAGATCCGTTACGCCGGTCTGCGCGTTCAGCGCGGCGGCGTCGGTTTCTACCCGACCTCTGGATCGCCGTTCGTGCATCTCGATACCGGAAACATCCGCCATTGGCCGCGCATGACCCACGACCAGCTCGCGCGCGTGTTTCCCGATGGACGCACCGTCCATATCCCCTCCGACGGTACGCCGCTGAAGGGATTTGAGCTCGCCCGTGCCGAGATCGAGCGGCGCGGCGACGGCGATGACGCGGCCAAGGTGGGCAAGCCGAGCCTTTTGGCACGTCTGTTCGGCAGCAAGCCGCAGGATGACGAGGACGAAGGTTCTGCATCGGCGGTACAGGACAAGGCTGTTCCAGCTATCCAGGTCGCCGCCAAGCCGGTCGACTCCGTACCCGCACCACGCACAAGGCCTGCGGCCGCGACGCTGCAACTGGCTGCCGCCGACGTGCAGACCGTGCAGCCCGCCAGGTCGAAACAAACAGCCGTATCGGACCGGTCCGGGGCCAAGCCGGAGACCCCGGCCGACATCATCAACGCGCGCGGTTTCTGGGATGACATGTCGGCCACGCCGAAGCAGGCGACGCCGGCACAGGTCGCGGCACTCAATGCCCGTCAGGTCCTGGCCTCAACCGACCCGCAATCGACGTCAAGCGTTCCCGCCGCCTACCAGGCCATGGCCTACGCGCCGGACGCATCCCCACCGGTTGACCGCGCCAATATTGCTCCCGCCAGCGCGCCCTCTCCCCGCAGCGCACGCCCGGCCTCGGCCAACCGCACCATCATGGCCGCGAACGATCTCCCGACCGTTGCCGCGAAGAGCCAGGGCGGCGTCGTTGCAGCCTCGACGCGGACTGCCGATTCCAGCGATGCTTGGATACGGGTGATGGTGATGGTGCTGGCGCCGAGCGTGAGCACATCGATGTCTGTCACCGTGCTCGGCGACGCCAATATGACGCTGCTGAACCAGTTTTTTGTCAAACCGCAGGCTGCGATCGTGATGGGCTTCTCGGACGATCCGCAAGCAGGCCTGACCACCGACCGGTTTAGCGGCCCTGCCCTTGCGCCCTTGACGATTCAGTCCTTCGCCTTACGAACGGCGTCGCTGCACTAAGCCCTGTCTCCTCCTAGCGAGGAGAAGCTCACAGCATCCCCAAAGCCTGCATGTAGGTTTCCAGGATCGTTTCCTCTTCGGCCCGCTCGTTGGCGTCCTGCTTGCGCAGGCGCACGATGGTGCGCAGCGCCTTGACGTCGAAGCCGTTGCCCTTGGCCTCCGCATAAACATCGCGAATGTCGTCGGAGATGGTTTTCTTCTCCTCTTCCAGTCGCCCGATGCGTTCGATAATGGCCTTGAGCTGGTCTTTAGCGAATTTCGTCGCGGGGGCTTCATCCTTGACGGCGGCAGCAGCGGTGGCCATCGGGTACTCCTGAAATGAACTGGCGGTGGAAGCGGAAAAAGAAAGCGCCGCACGTTTGACCGTAAGGCGCATGTCGTAAATGACCCTCAAGAGTAAGGCCGCTTACGTCAAGGCAGCATCCTCGTTCATCCACAGCGCGCCCACAGGAGAGAGCGGAACTGGTGGAGTGGATTTGACATTCGCTACCCGTCTAGCTTCGATTCTGACATTCGCTAAAAGGGGCTGCTGCGAAGGGATGCGAATATCAGAATCGGACCACTAGCGTGAGAATCGTCCGCGCGCGCCCCGCTTCCATCAATGTCCTGAATTGACTTTGTTCATCGCGGCCAATTGCTCGGGCGTCGCCGTTCCCTGAAATTTTTCTTTCCAGGTCTCGTAAGGCATACCGTAGACCGCTTCACGGCTCTCATCCTTGCTCACTGCCGTGCCTATGGCGTCGGCTTCTTCCTTGAGCCAGTTGGACAGGCAATTGCGGCAGAAGCCCGCCAGATTCATCAGATCGATGTTCTGAACGTCGGGGCGAGACCGCAGATGCTGGACAAGACGCCGGAACACCGCAGCTTCAAGCTCCGTTCTGGTTTTGTCGTCAATTGTCATGGTCCGCTTCCACCTTGGTTCATGCTCCAGATGTGCATGTAAGAAATTGTCACATATTTTTCCATATCGCGACGCAAACAATTCGGCAGTTTGCAAGGCCTTGGACTGCGCCAATGCCCCGAAACTCTTGCGAAATTCCGCTTGACCGTCGACGGACCCCACGCGAAATCGTCAATTAGTTGATATAGCTTGGCCTCAATGATCCCAAAAGATTCGCTTCCTTCCATCCCAACAGCAAAGCGCCTCGGCACTGCCTTGATGCCTGCTCTGCTATTCGCGGTGGCCTGCCTGTGGAACGGATCGGCATCGGCAGACTTTCGTCTCTGCAATAACACGTCGAGCCGGGTGGGCATTGCGCTTGGCTACAAGGACGCGGAGGGCTGGACCACCGAAGGCTGGTGGAACGTATCCTCCCGAAGTTGTGAGACGTTGCTGCGCGGCACGCTTGTCGCGCGGTACTATTACATCTACGCGATCGATTACGATCACGGCGGCGAATGGTCGGGACAGGCTTTCATGTGCTCGCGCGAAAAGGAATTCACGATCCGCGGTGCGGATAATTGTCTGGCGCGGGGTTTCGACCGGACCGGTTTTTTTGAGGTCGATACCGGCGAACAGCGCGCCTGGACGGTGCAGCTCACCGATTCCAACGAACAGCCGGCGCGGCGTGTGCCGGGTATTCCCGGCACGATCGGTCCGGATGGAGCCGGAAATATTCCGGGCATCTCCAATTCGCCGGGCGGAGTGGCGCCGGGCGGGACAGGCCTGCCGCCACCCGCAGCGCCTGGGACCAAGCCATGAGACGTATGCGCCGTATCAAGATCCTTGCAACGCTCGGGCCGGCCTCTTCCGATAGCGCAGTCATCAGGAAGCTGTTCGAGGCGGGCGCCGACGTTTTCCGCATCAACATGAGCCACACCCCGCACGACAAGATGCGCGAATTGGTCAGCACCATTCGCAATGTCGAAAGCAGCTATGGCCGGCCGATCGGCATTCTGGTCGATCTGCAAGGCCCGAAACTCAGGCTCGGCTCTTTCGCCGAGGGCGCGGTGCAGCTCAACAACGGCCAAAGCTTCGTGCTGGATTCCGACAAGACGCCAGGCGACAACACCCGCGTTCAGCTGCCGCACCCGGAAATTCTCGCAGCCCTCAGGCCGGGCCATGCGCTGCTGCTCGACGACGGCAAGGTGCGGCTGATCGCCGAGGAGACATCGCCCGATCGCGCCGTCACCCGCGTCGTGATCGGCGGCCGGATGTCGGACCGCAAGGGCGTCAGCCTGCCCGATACCGACCTGCCGGTCTCCGCGATGACACCGAAGGACCGTGCCGACCTCGAAGCAGCGCTGGTGACCGGGGTCGACTGGATCGCGCTCTCCTTCGTGCAGCGCGCCGAGGATGTGGTCGAAGCCAAGAAGCTGATCCGCGGCCGCGCCGCCGTGATGGCCAAGATCGAAAAGCCGCAGGCGATCGATCGTCTGCCCGAGATCATCGAAGCTTCCGATGCGCTGATGGTGGCACGCGGCGATCTCGGCGTCGAACTGCCGCTGGAGCGCGTGCCCAGCCTGCAAAAGCAGATGACGCGGCTGGCGCGGCGCGCCGGCAAGCCGGTCGTCGTCGCAACGCAGATGCTGGAATCGATGATACAGTCGCCGGTGCCGACGCGCGCGGAAGTCTCCGACGTCGCAACTGCGGTCTATGAAGGCGCCGACGCCATCATGCTGTCGGCGGAATCGGCCGCCGGAAAATTTCCGGTCGAGGCGGTCTCGACCATGAATCGCATCGGCGAGGAAGTCGAGCGCGATCCCACCTATCGCGGCGTCGTCAATGCGCAGCGCGCCGAGCCCGAGCCGACCGTCGGCGATGCGATCGCGGATGCCGCCCGCCAAATCGCCGAAACGCTCGATCTTTCCGCCATCATCTGCTGGACCAGTTCGGGATCGACCGCGCTGCGCGTCGCGCGCGAACGCCCCAAGCCGCCGGTGGTGGCGATCACGCCGAACCTCGTGACAGGACGCAAGCTGTCGGTGGTGTGGGGCGTGCATTGCGTCGTCGCCGAGGACGCGCAGAATCTCGACGACATGGTGAGCCGCGCCGGCAGCATCGCCTTTCGCGACGGCTTTGCGCGCACCGGCCAACGCATCATCATCGTGGCCGGCGTGCCGCTGCGCGCACCCGGCACCACCAACATGCTGCGTATCGCCTCGGTCGGTCCGGACGAAGACGCTGAAATCTAGGCCCAGGCGGCGCGTCCTGCCTTACCTCTCCCACGCAGCTTTAGAGCAGCTTCGCATCGAGCGTGATCTTGGTGTTCAGGAGCTTCGACACCGGACAGCCGGCTTTGGCCATACCGGCCAATTCCTGGAATTTCGCATTGTCAGCGCCGGGGATTTTGGCGCTCAGCGCCAGGTGCACCGAGGTGATGGCAAAGCCGTCGCCGACCTTTTCAAGCGTGACGTCGGCCTTTGTTTCCATCTGCTCGGCCGTCAACTTGGCCTCACCCAAGATCAGCGACAGCGCCATGGTAAAGCAGGCCGCGTGGGCGGCGCCGATCAACTCCTCCGGGTTGGAACCCGGCTTACCCTCGAAGCGACTGGCGAAACCGTAGGGGTAATCTTTTAGCGCACCGCTCTTGGTCGAAATCGCGCCCTTGCCGTCCTTGATACCGCCTTGCCATTTGGCCGATCCGGATGTGGTCGTCATGCGAGTTCCTTAGGGCTTGAGGTGAACCATGACGATACCCTGGAACATCAATGCGGCGGAATTTTTCGAGATTGGTCTTTTCCGCGCCCCCCGACCCTCGAGTTCCACATAGGCATTCGTTAACTAAAAAGTTTCTTCGGCCGGCCGTCATCGAATTGATCTACCGGCCTTTACTCAACCTTAGATCGATGGCTCTAAAGCCGACAAATTGCTTGCATCTTACCATGCAGACCCAAAGGCATGCAGAGCCTGCGGGAGGCTCGCTTCAATCGTGAGGGGCTCCTGATGGACGCACTGGAAGCTTGGGGCGGCTCCAAGTTTGATAAAGGGCCAACGACTGTCGGGACGCACTTCCAGACGTCCGGAATTTACATTTTCCTGATCTCATTCGCGTGCGTGTATTACCTTTCGAACGCGTCGCTGCTGCTCGGCCACTATGATCTAGGATGGCACTTGGCCGCCGGCGACTTGATCAGGGAAAAAGGCAGCATTCCTTTCCAGGACCCATGGGCATTCACCCTAGGAGACAAGCAGTGGTACAATCTTTCCTGGCTTTGGGATGTCATTGCCAGCGTCCTGTTTCAATACACGGGTTTTAGCGGTCTCACATTATTCGTCGTCGCCTGCGGCGGCGCCATCGTCGGATATCTGACGTTCGCTTGCCTGAATGGCGGGGCCTCGGCACCTGCTGTTTGTATTTCCGTTTTCTCCGCGTGCCTGCTGTATCCCGCCTTTGCGACGCCGCCAAATATCTATCTCGCCGCTTCGCCGAACACGTCGACGATGTTGTTTTGTGTGATCTTCTACGCCGAGTGCCTGAAGGCAACGCGTCGCTTTTTGTTGCCGGTGATGATGGCCCTTTGGGTCAACCTGCACGGCGGCTTTCCGTTGGGCTTCCTGATCATCGGCGTTTTTGGCGGCGTCGCGTTGCTCAGGCGGGATTGGGTCAATCTCAAAATCTACAGTCTGGTTAGCGCCGGCTGCCTCATCGCGATCCTCATCAATCCTCTCGGCTGGCACATCTACGACGGCGTCGTGGCGACGCTCGGCCACTTCGTGCAGGCCTACATCACCGAGTGGATGTCGTATTGCCGGAACGCGACAATGCCGGGAAGCATTCCCGGAATTGTGTATATTTCGGTGTTCGTTGTGCTCGAACTGCTCCACCGGGATTCGCGTCCGATCCCCCTCGAGGCGAGGCTGCTCGCCTGGCTGTTTTTATTCCTGGGACTTTATCAGTACCGATACATGTCGTTCTTTTTCCTGTTCTCGGCGGTACCGCTGGGCCTTCATCTTGATCGGTTGCTGCCTGAAAAGCTGAATCGTTTTGAAGCCCAGAGGTGGCTGTTGACCGCCGGCATCATTGCCGTGTGCGCGCTGCCACTGACCTTCATGCACGTACGGCCGGCGCTCGGACTTGCCGACGATCTCCTCTCGGAGCAGGACGCCCGTTACCTTCAAGCTAATTTTTCACATGCACGTATTCTGAATCACTGGAACGGCGGCGGGCCCTTGATTTTCCGCACGCACGGCACCGTGCCGGTGTTTGTCGACGGTCGGGCGGCGACCGCTTATCCCGATCAGCTGCTGCGCGACTATCTCAGTCTGCCCAATTGGGATATCGATGAAACCGCCTGGAGCAGCGTGCTCGAGAAATACAAGATCGACGCGGTGTTCTGGCCGACCGTGCATGACGTACTGAGGCACTTTCTCGTCGACAAGCTGGGCTGGAAAGAACAATACGTGGGCTCACACGAGACCCTTTACGTCAAGCCGTAACGCCGCATCGTATCGCGCGCAGGCTTCGAAGATCGCGCCGCTTACGCGCCGACCAGCGCCTTCGCCGGCAACACCGCCTGCACCACAAGACCTCGGGCCCGGGCATCCATCACACCCACCGCGCGCAAGGCAAGCAACGTCACGGTCTGCACGGCGTCACGTAATTTTCCCGGATCGTCCATGGTCTCCACCGCCAACGGCCCGACGAGCGACTCATGCAGGGCGCCGAGCAGCGCGGTCGCGGCCAGATTCGTATCCTGCGCCGGCAGATGCCCGGCGCGAACTGCCGCATCGATCCGGCTCGCGATTTCGTCAACCACCGCGCGGCGGCTGGCCAGCCGCGATGCCGTCACATCGACATCGACGGGTTCAGCCAGAATGCCCCAGGAGAGCTTTCGCTGCGATAACGTATGCACCGCGACCGTCGTGACGGCGGCCGCCAGCGCCGACGACGGCCCGGGCGCTGCATCCGCGGCCCGCCGTATCGCAGACAATTCATCGCGCGAGACGTCGGCGATCAATTCGGAAATCAGATCGGCTTTGGAAGGAAAATAACGGTAGACCGTGCCGGCGGCGACATTGGCGCGGATCGCGATCGGCGCGATCTGCACCGCGGCCATCCCGCCTTCGGCCGCAGCATTTCGTGCCGCCGCCAAAATAGCGCTGCGGCGTGCCGCGAGGCGTTTGACGACCTGGTGGGTCCGCCGATAGACCATTTGTGCGTTTCTCGCTCCCAAGCGTTCCGACGCGAAAGCTCGTCGAGACGCGTATTCAGTTTTTGGCGATTGCTGTCACAATCGCTTCAAGAAGTGAACTATAGTTCAGGATAAATGACAAGCGGGTTTTGGATGCAGGCCTATCCGGCCGGGACCGCCGCTGGCCGCGCTTGCTCCCGCCACCACGGCCCCACGCGGCAACCAATGAGGCCTGCGACCACAAGCGTTGCTCCGAAGCCGGTTGGTGCGCCGAGCAGCGGATAAATCATCAGGAGCGCGGCGACGAGACCGAGCGCTGGCAGTTCGTAACGCTCGAACCCCTCGTCCAATCCGATGCGGACGAGAAACGCCACCGCAATCGCAAGCACCATCTCATCGTAGAGAAACAGGTAGGGCGTCACCAACAGCGTGCCGGCCACAAGCGCGGCCGCTTTCAACGGATATTGGACCTTGCGGTCGCGCCACAGCAACCCCAGCAGGATCGCGACCGTGGCGCTCATGATCCACTGCAGCATCCAGGCAAATGATTCAGAACCGCCAAAATATCGGGTCAACGCGAAGATGCTCTGCATCTTGCCCCAAGGCGCGCGACCCTCGACGAGGAAGGCCTTGTTGAACATCGGCATCCAGTGAAAAAAGGCCTGCCAGCTTTCGGTGCCGAAGGCGAGCCATGACAGCATCGCCATCAAGACCGCGACCACACCAGCAGTGAAAAACACACGCCACTGCGCGGCTGCGATCAGCACCAGCGGAAACAGCAATCCATATTGCGGCTTGTAGCTCAGAAGTCCGAGGCAGATGCCGGAAAGAACCGGCCATCTCGGCATCAGAACCAGCGTGCCGCCGATCAGCGAAGCCGTGAGAAATCCGTTCTGTCCGACCAGCGTGTTGGTGAACACCACCGGAAAGGCGGCCGCGAGCAGCAAGCCGAAGTGGCGGCCGACAATGGCGCGTATCGTGGCGAGATAGGGCAGGAAGCTGGCCGCTGCCCAGCCGATATAGGCTACGGCATACGGAAAATGGGCGAGCACCGCGGCCACGAACAGAAATGGCGGCGGGTAATGCCAGGCGAAGTTGCCCTCATAGCTCTGGCCGAGGACCGCGACCTGAACCTGTTTCTGGATATCCCAGTCATAAGCCAGTTCGGGATGCCCATCGAGCACGAGACGGCCGGCGGACCAGACATTGACGAAATCGGTTGGAATACCGAGCCCGTTTTCATCAAAGATCCACCAGTGGCCGGTGTACCCGTTTTGCAGCATCGCCACGTTGATCGCGCAAAGCACGAGGCAGCCGATCAGAAGCGCGGGTGGGATCGCGCTCCTCGCGGCAAGCCTGGTAATATCGGATGTCAGCGTGGCCATAGGTGAGCCCTAGCGCCGAAAAGGCGCCACCCCTCCAGCTTTAGGCTGGCCGGCTTGCCGAAATCTTAAGACGTTCGGGATTTACGCCCGGGATATGGCCCTTCAGGCGACAGCCTCCGAGGGCGCCGGCGCCTCGCGGCCACGCGTCAGCGCCATGTACGACAAGGCGCCCAAGCTGGCTCCAATCAGCCAGCCCCAATCCCCGACGTTGGCGATGACGCCATAGGCTCCAGCAAGCGACAGCCCGATCGAGACCGCAGCCGAACCGGCAAGCGCCATCAGCGCCCTTCCATTCCAGCCATTTTCGAAGTGCAACGAGCCCTTCGGCGACAGCGTATAGAGATCGTTGAGGACGATGTGCTGGCGTTTCACGAGATAATAATCGGCCACCATGATTCCGAACATCGGACCGAGCGCGGCACCGAAGATACTGACGAAGATCGTGATCGCCTGCGGGCTCGAGACGAAAATCCACGGACATACGATCACCGAGAGAATCGAGGTGATGAGACCGCCGAGGCGGAAATCGATCTTCTCCGGATAAAGGTTGGAAATATCGTAGGCCGGCGACACGAAATTGGCGACGATGTTGATGCCCATGGTGGCCACGATGAAGGTGATGGAGCCGAGCGCCACAACAATCGGGTTACCAATGCGCTCGACGATACCGACGGGATCCATGATCGCCTGGCCGAACACTTTCACGGTGCCCGCGGTAACGATCACGGTGATGATCGCAAAGACGAGAAAGTTGACGGGAAGGCCGAGAAAATTGCCGACCTTCATCGCGCGCTCGTCTTTCGCAAAACGGGAGAAGTCGCCGAAGTTGAGCAGCAGCGCCGCGAAATAGGCAACGATCAGCATCGCCGCATTCGCCATATGGCCAAGCGCCGAGCCCTCGGCGGGCGGCGCAAGCTGAAGCGACAGGCTCGACATGCCCGTCTGCGCCACGATCCAGATCGCGAGCGCAAACATCACGATGTAGACGACAGGTCCGCAGAAATCGATGAACTTGCGGATCGTCTCCATGCCGTTGAGAAAGATCAGAAGCTGGAACAGCCACATGAACAGGAAGCTGGCCCAGCCAAGCGCCGAGAGCCCGGCGAAAGAGGAATGCGTCCACGCTTCGGCGCCCGGATAGAACGTCAGCACCAGTACCTGGACGGCTTTGGATGCAAAGTAAGTCTGCACGCCATACCACACGATGCCGACAATGCCGCGCAAGCCGGCGGCGATATTGGCGCCCATGACACCGAAGGCCATCCGCGCCACGACTGGAAACGGCGTGCCGTATTTCAGTGAGGGCTGACCGATCAAATTCATCAGGAAGTAGACCGCGATGATACCGACCGTCATCGCCAGCAGCACTTCCCATCCGGTCAGGCCGAGGAAGAACAGGCTTGCCGCGAAAGTGTAGCCGCCAACCGAATGGACATCCGACATCCACATCGCAAAGATGCTGAAGACGCCCCAACTTCGTCCCGCGGGCGCCACCGGCGCCAGATCGTGATTGTAGAGCCGGGGGCTGGCGTCCGGCACGGCAATGACGGGCGTGGCGTTCGACTGGCCTGACATCGGCAGCTCCTCTGTATGGGCAACAAAGACTGACAGATTATTTCAAGCAAGTCCCGCGCCAAGGCGCCATTTTCGGGAAGCGACCTATCGCTGGTCTTTCGGGATCACGAGTTTCAAGCCCGACCAGCTATCATCGATCGCACAGACCTTGATATCGACGAGGCCAAGCGGAAGGGCTGTGTCGCGCACGACAATGTCGGTCAGGTCGCTCGCAACGCCTGAGGATTTTTTCGGCCACGATACCCAGATCGCGCCGTTCGGCGCGATTGTCTCGCGGTAACGGCGTAGCTTTGCGGCAAGCCCCGTCGACTACGTTGCAAACAAATGCACCATGTCGAGGTGTGGTTTCGGTGCAGCCTCGGCCATGACATCGGCGGGCAGCCGGCCAACGATCTTGTCGTAGGCTGACGGCGCGCCATCGACAAAAATACAAAAGCCCGGCTTGATGCCGAGCTTCTGTACAACTGCTTTGCCGGACGTACCGGCCATGGTGGCAGGCGACTTATGCCTGCGGCTGCGGCTCCAGGCCGGGATCCGGATCGGGACGCGGACGCGGCTTGCCGGCGGGCGGCACCGCGGAAGCGCGCGGGGTCGTCGGCTCCAGCACGGATTCACGGTTCGGCTTCTTGCCCTTCAAGAGATCGATGATCTCATCGCCGGTGAGCGTTTCATATTCGAGAAGACCCTTGGCGAGCGCTTCCAGATCGGCGCGCTTTTCGGTCAGGATCTTGGTGGCCTGATTGTAGCCCTCCTCGACGAACCGCCGAATCTCGGTGTCGATCTTCTGCACCGTCGCCTCGGACGCGTTCTGGGTTCGCGACACCGACATGCCGAGGAACACTTCGTCCTGGTTCTCGCCATAGGAAACGGTGCCGAGTGCTTCCGAGAGACCCCAGCGGGTCACCATCATGCGCGCCAGCCGCGTCGCCTGCTCGATGTCGGAAGAGGCTCCGGAGGTCACCTTCTCCTTGCCGAACACCAGTTCTTCCGCGACACGGCCACCCATCATGATGGCAAGACGCGAGGTCATCTGCTCCAGCGACATCGACAGCTTGTCGCGTTCCGGCAACTGCATCACCATGCCGAGCGCTCGGCCGCGCGGAATGATCGTCGCCTTGTGGATCGGATCGGTCGCGATGACGTTGAGGCCGACGATGGCGTGGCCGCCTTCGTGATAGGCGGTCAGCATCTTTTCTTCCTCGGTCATGACCAGCGACTTGCGCTCGGCGCCCATCATGACCTTGTCCTTGGCCTCTTCGAACTCCGCCTGCGTCACCATGCGCTTGTTCCGGCGTGCCGCGGTCAGCGCGGCCTCATTGACGAGGTTCATCAGGTCGGCGCCAGAGAAGCCGGGCGTGCCACGGGCAATGGTCTTGAGGTTGATATCGGGCGCCAGCGGCACCTTGCGGACGTGAACCTTGAGGATCTGCTCGCGGCCGACGACGTCAGGATTGGGCACCACGACCTGACGATCGAAGCGGCCGGGCCGCAGCAAAGCCGGATCAAGCACGTCGGGCCGGTTGGTGGCCGCAATCAGGATCACGCCCTCATTGGCCTCGAAGCCGTCCATCTCAACCAGCAACTGGTTCAGCGTCTGCTCGCGCTCATCGTTGCCACCGCCAAGACCGGCGCCGCGATGGCGGCCGACCGCGTCGATTTCATCGATGAAGATGATGCAGGGAGCGTTCTTCTTGGCCTGTTCGAACATGTCGCGGACGCGGCTTGCGCCGACGCCGACGAACATTTCGACGAAGTCCGAGCCGGAAATGGTGAAGAAGGGAACGTTGGCTTCGCCCGCGACCGCGCGCGCGATCAGCGTCTTGCCGGTGCCGGGAGGACCAACCAACAACACGCCGCGCGGAATCCGTCCGCCCAGCCGCTGGTACTTGCCGGGATCGCGCAAGAATTCGACGATCTCCTGCAAATCCTGCTTGGCTTCGTCGACGCCTGCGACGTCCTCGAAGGTCACGCGGCCATGGGCTTCAGTCAGCATCTTGGCGCGCGACTTGCCAAAGCCCATCGCCTTGCCGGCACCGCCCTGCATCTGCCGGGACAGAAATATCCACACGCCGATCAGCGCGATGAAGGGCAGCCAGGACACCAGCAGCGAGACGAACCAAGGCACGTTATCGCCCGGCGGCTTGGCCGTGATCAGCACCTTGCCGTTGTAGAGGCGCGAGACCAGCGTCGGGTCGTTCGGCGCATAGGTCTGGAAGGTCGTATTATTGTTAAAGGTGCCGCGAATTTCCGGCCCCGTGATCTGCACGTCACGAACATGGCCCGCATCAGCCTCGCTCAACAGCTGCGAGAATGGGATGTCCTGCGACGGCGGCCGCAAGTCCTTGCTCTGGAACATCGTAAATAAAGCCAATAATATCAGGACAATAATGACCCAGAGGGCGAAATTGCGCAGATTGGCGTTCATTGATTTTCCTTCGTGGTCGCGCGGATCGCGGCCTTATTCCTTAGGTGACCGCGGTAGAGAATCCCTCAGGGCGACCATCCAGTAAGTTAGGTGGCGCGGCGGTCCCTGCCAAGGGAACTGCATGAGACTATTTAGCCTATTTCGGGACCATTGCGGTTCAAATCATGTCCTGAAAATAGGGTGATTTCGGGGGTGGTTAAGGCCAGCAATATCCCGGTTCTGGCCCTTTGCCCCACCTCAACTCAGCCGGCGGCGGCGTGGCGGAGCCGCCTCGATAACGATTTTCCCCCTGACCAGGCTGACGATGGCCCCGGCAAGCGTCTGTTTCAGCCGCCGCTGAGGTGTGACGGCGGTTTCTTGTAGCGCGCGGTCCAGAGCAGCCAGCAAGGCTTCCGCCTTGCCCAGTTCCGCCGGCCCCTCATGACCGACCCGGTCAATCGCACGCAGCAACAGCCGCAACCTGATCTCCTCGGGCAGGCCTGCGAACGCCGCAGCTTCAAAGGTTGCGTTCCGCGGCCCGGTCGCAGCAGTCGGTGGCGATCCAATCGTCTGATCCCTGAGCGCCAGATAGCGCGCGGCGCCATCGACCAGAATTTCGATCGCCGCATTCGCCCGTGCCAGCCGCGACGCCAGCCTTGCCAGGTTGCGGGCATCGCCGCCTTCGGCGCCAAGCCCCTCGATCAGGCTGCGGATGCGCGGCCGGGTAAAACGCGTATCGCGGTTGGTTGGGTCGTCAGCATAGCCGATGTTGGCTTTTTCCAGTGTCGCGATCAGCTGGGATTTCGAAATGTTCAGAAACGGACGGACAATGAGCACGCCCTCCCGCTCGCTCTCACGCGCCATGGCTGCCAGGCCGCTGATGCCGCTACCGCGCAACAACCGCATCAACAACGTCTCGGCCTGATCGTCCCGGGTATGCGCGGTGAGGATATGGCTGGCGCCGCTTTGGCGCGCGACGGCGGCGAGCAGACGGTAACGCGCCGCCCTTGCCGCGGCCGGCACCCCCGATGTGGGCTTCTCGCCGGTCCAGCGCATGGTGCGATGAGATACGCCGAGGTGACGCGCCAGACGCTTGACCGCGCGCGCCTCGCGCGAGGCCTCCGTGCGCAGGCCGTGATCGACCGTCACCGCCAGAAGACGCGGGCCGCGCGCCAGCGCTGCGCGCCAGCGCGCCGCGAGCCACATCAAGGCGATGGAATCGGGACCGCCTGAAACAGCCAGGACTAATCCTGGCGCATGCTTCCAGTCCGCAAACAGGCTTTTCGCCTGCCGCGCCGAGATCGGGGATTTGTCATCCTCAGGCATGGCATCGCCGGCCGCTGGGGCTGAACCTTAGCCCATGCGCGGCACTCTAGCACTTCACCCGCTTTTGCTCACGGTCGACGGTCTGCTTGATGGCGGCCGCGGCATTTGGATATTTGCGCATCACCTCGCCGAATGTGGCGCAGGCCGCCTCCTTCTCCTTCAGCAAAGCGAGCGACTGACCAAGCCGCAACATCGCATCAGGCGCTTTCGCCGAGCGATCGTATTTGGTCGTCACCACCAGGAAGGCTTCGGCGGCCGCGCGATAGCTCTGGCGCTGGAAGAGACTCTCGCCAAGCCAGAACTGCGCATCCGCCAGCAAAGGATCGCCCGGATATTTTCGCGTGAAACTGCGCATGGTTTCCTCGGCCAGCGCATAGTCCTTGCGCTCGATATAGCCGACGCCGAGATCGAACTCGTCCCGCGGACTGGCCGAGGGCGGCAAGGTGGTGAGCGCGCCGGTACCGTTGAGATTGCGCGGCGGCGGCGGCGGCAGGGCGCCCGAAGCCCCCCCTGCGCCGCCGCCATTGGCGAAGTCCATCGGCGCGCCGCTTCCATCGGCAGGGATAGGTAGCTGACCGCCGCCGAGCGCCCGCGGCGCGCCGGGGGCATTCGGATTCTGGGTCGGATCGAAGGCGTCGCCACGCCGGCGGCCTTGCGGCGGGCTGGCCTGCTCCTGAACGATGGGCGCGGGAGCGGCGACCTGCCCCTGATAGGCGGGCGGTGGCTGATAGACCGGCGGCGGGGCCAGCTGCACCGGAGGCATCGCCGCCGTATTGGACGAGAGCGCTCCCGGCTGGCCCGGGACCCCTGGCTGGGCACCGCTCTGAAGCGCCCTCAACCGTTCTTCCAGTTGCCGGTTGCGATATTGCAGCTCCTCGTTCTGCCCGGTGAGCTGTCGCAACTGGTTTTCAAGCTGCTGGATCCGGACCTCCGGATCGACCTCGTCGGATTGCGCCAGCGCCGGGGAATGCCATGCGAGCGCGCACAAAACGAACGCCACGGCCAGCGCCGCGGCACGGACAACTTTATGTAATCTGAACGACATCTTGGCCTTGCGGACGGAATCGGCGTGAGCGCGGTGGTGGATCAGCTTGAGAGAGCGAGTACGCCAAAAATGTGACTGAGACAAATCGCACGCTCATCACAACGGCTTCACAACGATCTCAAAACGAGAACCGGCGCCCCTTGAGGCGCCGGCGAAATCGTTCGTCAAAATTCGACCGCCTCAGGAGCTTGCGTTCAGCACCGTGACCGCACGGCGATTTTGCGACCAGCACGAGATGTCGTTGCAAACCGCAACGGGACGCTCCTTGCCGTAGGAGATGGTCCGCATCCGCGATGGATCGATGCCGTGCGAGGCGAAGAAGGTACGCACCGACTGGGCGCGGCGGGCGCCGAGCGCAATGTTGTATTCGCGGGTGCCACGTTCGTCGGCATGGCCTTCAATGGTGAAGCTGTAGCGGTTGTAGGTCTGCAGCCACTGGGCCTGCTTCTCCAGCGTCGTGATCGCCTGCGGCGACAGTTCGGTCTGGTCGCTCTCAAAGAAGACGCGATCGCCGACATTGACCACGAAGTCCTGCTGGCTGCCCGGCGTCGCCGCGCTCGCCATTGCACCGTCAGTCAGCGGATTCTTCGCGCAGGCGCCCATCGACAGCCCAATCGCAAGTGCCGCAGCCAGTTTCAAACCCTGGAGGATACGCATAGGGTGTTTCATTCCGGAGCCTCCACGCTCACGTTTTCGACTGCTATCGGGTCTACAGGTCGATAGTTAAGCGAACGTTCCGTCAACCTTGATGGGATGTTGCCGAACCCGTTCAAATGCCCCATATCGGCGAAAAGCAACCGCCATGGTTAATAGGTTGTAAATGTGGCACGAGGGTGAAGGCAAGGCCGCCTCCCCGAATATATTGCCCTTTCAAGGCTATGGGCTGTGATTTGCCGCCGCAGCCAGGGCGGGATGCGGCACGACCGAACCGGGCGCCTACATGGTGGCGCTCCCTGACAGCCAATCCAAGGCGGCTTGCCGTGCGTGTGGTGCCCAGACGAGCCCGCCTCAGGCGGTCGGCGATATCGGTGCACGCGCGAACGGGAACTCGGGCAAATCGATCACCGACGGCGACTCAAACAGCGTCCGCCGCTCAAGCTCGGTCGAGCGAAACAGCGGATAGCGCTGAAATACTTTCGCCCGCAGCTTCTGATAGTCCACGGCCATCAGACACAGCGGCTTGGTGAGCGTCGGATAGGGGCGCGGCAGACACAAAGGCTGGTGCAGGAACACACGCCGGTAAAACGCCTGATGCTCCTTACGGACGGTCGCGGTGCCGATGTCGGCTTTGAAATGCTCGCAGGCGACATAAGCAAGCCGCAGCGTGATGTAGGGCAGCTGCGGATATTTGGTCCGGCGCACAGGATCGGCGACGAACCTGTTAGGATCGACAATGATCTTGCCCTTGGCCAGTTCGGGTTCGAGCAGGTCTGCAAAGGCCTCGACCGCCGGCGTGTCGCGGTTATCGGGCGTCGCTACACTGATACGAACGGAACTCGTCAGCTCTCCGCCGAGGTAAATACCGAAAGTCCAGGAATTCGGCAGGTCGTCGAAACGGTCCGTAAGGCGGTGATCGGCCCGCGGCTCAATGGCCCCCTCGTTCAGATAGGCGCGATATCTTAGGTTGTATATTTCTTCTTTTTCAATTGACGATACTGCCAACCGGTACTCGACTTGATCAAGCAGGTCGATTTGGCGCGGAGCGGGGCCGCTTCTTGTCTCTTGAACCAAACTCAAAACAGGCCTCCTCGCAGCAGCGACTTAGCCGCATACAACCGAAGGTTAATTGTTTCTTACCGCAAGTGCAAACAAATCGACCGAACAGGGTTAACCAGCCCCCTCAAAGAAAACCCGACGCTGGATGGAATAAATCTGTCGGAAAACGAATCCCCCGCGACGAAAAACGTCTTCAGGCGGTCGATCTGGAAGGAAAAACCTCTTCGTCGGGCCGGCGGCCGTGAGAGGCGTTCAGCAGTTGCAGAACCCGTGGTGCCGGAACGGGCCGGCTGAAGAGATAGCCCTGCGCCTCGGTGACCGTGCCATCGGCATTGACGAGTTCGAGCTGTTCATTGGTCTCGATGCCTTCGACGACGACCGACATGCCAAGATCCGCGCTCAACCGGGCCACGCCGCGCAACAACCGCAGCGGACGATCGGTGTCGATGCCTTCCAGGAACGAACGATCGATTTTGACCTTTTGCAGCGGAAAATCATGCAGGTAGCTGAGGCTCGAATAACCCGTGCCGAAATCGTCCAGCGAAATGCGTATGCCGAGCTCACGTAATTGCTCGAGCAATTCATGGGTGAGCTGTGTATTGCGCAGCAGGGACGATTCCGTGATTTCGATCTCGAGGCGATGGGCCGGCAATCCCGCCACGTCGAGCGCGTAGCGAACCTCGCTCAGCAAATCCCGCTGATGAAACTGGTGCGGCGAGAAATTGACGGCGACGCTGACCGCCTCGGGCCACCGCGTGCACTCCAGGCAAGCCTTGCGAAGGATCCAGCGGCCGAGATCGACGATCATGCCCATGTCTTCGGCGACCGGAATGATGTCGATCGGCGAGACCATGCCGCGCTGGGGATGATTCCATCGCAGCAGCGCCTCGCAGGTCGATATCTTGCCGCTCTTGAGGTTGACCAGCGGCTGATAGAACAGCTCGAACTCCTCGTTCGCGAGCGCCTTGCGCAGGTCGAGTTCGAGAATGCGGCGCGCCTCGACGACCTGCGCCATTTCGTCGCGGAAGAAGCAGAAGGTGCCGCGGCCATCCGCCTTGGCACGGTAGAGCGCCATATCGGCATTCTTCAGTAGCGTGTCGGCGCTGACGCCTGCCGCCATCGCAATACCGATGCTGGCGCCGATTTCGACGAGGTGGTTGTCGATCTTGTATCGCTCGCTCAGGTGATCGACGATGCGGCGTGCAAGCGCCGCCGACTCGTTCGGCGACTTGATGTTTTGCTGGAACACCACGAATTCATCGCCGCCGAACCGCGCCACGAAATCCTCCGGGCGCAGCATGGCGCGCAGCCGATCGGCCACCGCGCACAACAGCTGATCGCCGCAGGGATGGCCGAGTGTGTCGTTGACCTGCTTGAACTGGTCGAGGTCGATGAACAGCAGCGCCGACAATTGATCGACGTCGTGCGGGGTCGCGAGAAGATGCTCGATCTCGTCGCGGAAATTGACGCGGTTCGGCAGTCCCGTCAGTTCGTCGTAACGCGCCAGATGCGTAATCCTGGCCTCGGCGTTGCGGCGCTCGGTGACGTCCTCCAGCAGGACGACGGCGCCTCCGTCGGCCATCGGCTGGAAGGCCCATGACAGCGATCGGCCGCGCGCCACGTCGGGATCGGTCGTAATGATGCCCTTGGCCTGCGGATTCTCGATTTCTGCCAGGATCATCTTTGCGCTTGCCGCCGAGATCGATCCCGAATTGACGCAGGCGGCGAGGATGTCGGACGCGCTGGGGCGCAAATGCGCGAAGTCACCCGGCAGCTTCATCATCTCGCCGAAGCGATGATTCATGACCGCAAGGCATCCGTCGCTTGTGAACATGCACAGGCCGTGCGGCATGTTGTTCAGAGCAGTGTCGAATTGTGTGGCGAGCGCCGCCTCTCTCATGCTGGAGGTCAGGGCACCGACGAAAATGGCATTGAGGCTCAGGTTGATGTACTTCAGGCCGATGAAGAACAGCGCGAGCAGCAGGCCGAGCCCGGTATAGTAGGCGTCGCCGTGCAGGATCAGCGCCAGCGCCAGTGGCGCGCAGGCGAGCACGATATGACGCTGAATGATCCATGGGCGGGCATAATTGCGCCCGGCACTCGCCGCCGTGTACCCGATGGTAACGGAAGCACAGATCATATGGGCGACGGCATCTCCGCTCCCAAGCACAACGACGAAGCACCACAGCCCAAGCGAGCCGGCGTAGAGGTCCGCCAGATTCTTGTAGTTGTTTTCCCACCATGGCGCGCGCTCCGGGGTCAGCGGAGAAATGCGCCGTTCCAGTTCGTATTTGCGCATCTGCATCGCGCGGCCGATCCCGACAAGCGAGATCCAGATCGCGCACGGCCAGATCAGGTGGTTGCCGGTTTTCAGAGCCGTCATGGCGGCGACAATCGTCGCGCACAGCGTGCCCGCCAGAGTCGGCATGAAATTCTGAAATAGCGAATCGACCAGCGCCGCATAGATTGCGGGCGGCAGCTCTTCTCGATTGCTTTGCTTTTTCTGATCGACCAATTGCATGCTGAGCGCAGACTTCGTTGCCGACGCAGTCTTACGCGCCGCGGGTGAAGTCTTTCTGAGGGAACATCGTTACCGAGACGTTGTCTTTTGTTGCCGCACCCAGGAATCTGCCCACTGAATCAGCAGGCTAGGCAAGGTTTGCCGCCCGTCATACCGTGGGGCCTCGACAATCTCAGGAAAGCAGCGGTGACCACGCCGGATCGGAAGCAAATCCGGGGGTCGGGACGCGCTGTTCGAAGCGTCCGGAAATATCCACCGTAAAAAGCGACGGGCCGGCATTGCCGCCGGGATCGCGGAAGAACATGAGGACCCGCCCGTTCGGCGCAAAGGTCGGGCCTTCATTGTGGAAGCCCGAGGTCAGAAGGCGTTCGCCGGAACCGTCGGGCTTCATGATGCCGATGGAGAATTGTCCGCCGCCCTGTTTGGTGAACGCGATGTAGTCGCCGCGCGGTGACCACACGGGCGTCGAGTATTGGCCTTCGCCGAAGGAGATGCGCTGGGCCTGGCCACCGCCCGCCGGCATCACATAGATCTGCGGCTTTCCGCCGCGGTCGGACTCGAAGCAGATCTGGCTGCCGTCGGGTGCGTAGGACGGCGAGGTATCGATCGCCGGCGTATCGGTCAGCCGCGTGGTGTTTTTCGACCGCAGGTCCATCACGAACAGGTTCGAATTACCGCCTTGTTGCAGGCTCATGATCACCCGCTGGCCGTCAGGCGAAAAACGCGGCGAGAAGCTCATGCCCGGAAAATTACCGACGACTTCGCGCTGTTGGCTGTCGATGTTCATCAGATAGACGCGCGGGTCGCCCTGGCCGAACTCCATGTATGTGATGTCCTGGGTCGAGGGCGAAAAACGCGGCGTCAGCACAAGGTCGCTGCCACGGGTCAGATAACGGACATTGAAGCCATCCTGATCCATCAGCGCCAGTTTCTTGACGCGCCGCTCCTTCGGGCCGGTCTCGTCGACAAACACCACGCGGCTGTCGAAATAACCCTTCTCGCCGGTCAGGCGCTCGTAGATCTGGTCGGAGATGATATGGGCGATCCGCCGCCAGTTTTCGGGCTGGGTGGAATATTGTTTGCCCGTCAGTACCTGGCCCGTCGCCACGTCCCAAAGACGGAATTCGGCCGTCAAATGTCCGTCCGGCTGGCGCGTCATGCGGCCGGTCACCAAGGCTTGCGCGTTGATGCTCTTCCAGTTGTTGAACTGCGGCGCCACGTCGAAGTTGACGATTCTGTCGATGTAGGCAGCCTGATCGATCGGCGCGAACAGGCCGCTGCGCTTGAGATTGTTGGTGATGACCTGGGCCACGCCGACGCCAACATCGCCATCGGACGGCGTCCCGCCGGCGAAGTTGGGAATTGCGATGGGCATCGGCTGGAATTCGTTGGGGTCCAGGCGCAGCCGCGGCTGCTGCGCAAAGGCCGGGCCGGCACCCAGAGCTGCAAGCGTTGAACCGGTCGCCATCATGAACCGGCGTCGTGTCAAAGATCGAACCTCGTTCATCGGAAATCTGCCTTCGTGCTCTCACTCACAGCATGTCTTTCAGGCCGAAAGTCATCGGGATGTATTTCCAGGTCGCGTACTGATCCTTCGGCAGGACCGCGGCGTAGGGCTGGCACTGTTCGACGGCGCGCCGCGCGCTTTCCCCCAACGCGTCGGCAATCGACTTCGTCGGTCCACGCACGCCCACAATTACAGGCTGTGATGCAACTCTTGCGTCTGGCCCCAACTGGATGTCGAGGTCGACTTCGAACTGATCCGCGTCCCGCCCGTTGTAGGGAAAGCTGAAGCAACGCCTGACGGCCGCGACGAATGCGCCCTTCCAGGTGGCGACGATGGCATCGGCGTTGCCTTTGGTGGTTCCGAGCGCGGCATTGGAATTGAGCGTATCGCCGGTGACGGCCTGATGTGCTGGATCGCGCTTGTCGAGAAGCGCAGCGATCTGGTTCTGGTCGTAGGTACGTTCCTTCGGCTTCGGCGGTTGCGGAGGAGGCGTCGCGGCCTGGACCTTTGGCTTCGGCGGCTTCTTCTCTTCCTTCTTTATGGCTTCCGCGATCGGGTCGGTCGCGTCCGGCTTTTTCTCGACCGGCTTCGTCTCTTCCTTGGGCTTGGCCTCGGCGACGGGCTTTGGCGGATCTGGCTTTTTCTCGACAGGCTTTTCGACCGGCTTGGGCTGCGGCGGAGGTGCGGTGTCGGTTACGACCGGCGCCTTGTCGGTGATTTTGCCGACGGCATCGTCGGCGGGCTTGGCGTCAGCGACCTTCTCGACCAGCGGTTTGGGATTCTCTTTCTTGCCCGACTTCATACCGGCCGTGACTTTGGCGAGTTGGTCAGCGGAGATGACGTCGACGGGAATCGTCTCCTCCTCCGGCATCACGAAGGCCTTGGTCGAAAACGAAACCATCATCCACCCGATCACGAGGACGTGCAGGACAATCGCCGCCACCAGTGTCTTGTCGACTTTGACCTTCAAGATCAGGCTTTCCGTTTCAAACCAGAAGTCGCTTCGCGCTCGACCAACATTCTCAAGAACCCTGCTCCGGAATGATGACAATATTGGCCTTGAAGCCGGCAGCGCGGATCTGCCCGAGCAATTTCATCATATCGGTGTAGCAGACATCCTTGTCGCCGCGCAGGTAGACCACGCTTTCGGCCTCCGACCGCGTCTCGCGGATCGCCTTGATTTTAGGCAATAAATCAGCGGCCGCAATCGGTGTATCGCCCAGATAAAGCTCGATATTCGAGTTGCAGCCACCGTTCGTCCGTTTAACCGACAAGGTCAGCGGCGGCGTGTTGGAGGCGGTCGACCTGCCACCTCCCGCAATCGGCAAATCGATGTCGATATTCGACGTCATCAAAGGTGCGGCGACCATGAAGATGATCAGCAGCACCAGCATCACGTCCACCATCGGCGTGACGTTAATCTCCGCCATCACGGCGGCGCGCCGGCCGCTGCGCCGGCCGCCACCGGACGAGCCTGCCATGTTCATCGCCATGTTTCGGTGCTCACAATAAGCTCACTCGTATCGAGCCCTCACGCACGCTCGTCGATCTGGCGCGACAGGATGGCTGAGAATTCATCGGCGAACCCTTCCAGCCGCTGAGCCTGCCGGTTCACCTCGGACGTGAATTTGTTATAGAAAATAGTCGCCGGAATGGCGGCGATAAGGCCGATGGCGGTAGCAAAAAGCGCTTCCGCGATGCCGGGAGCGACCACCGCCAGCGAGGTATTTTTCGACGCGGCGATCGACTGGAAGCTCGACATAATGCCCCAGACGGTGCCGAACAGTCCAACGAAAGGTCCGGCCGAGCCGACGGTGGCAAGCACCAGGAGCCGCCGTTCCAGCCGCTCGATTTCACGCGCGATCGAGACATTCATGACCTTTTCGATCCGCATCTGAAGGCCGGCAAAGGATCGCGCCTGGCTTTCGAAGGAGCGTTTCCACTCGCGCATCGCGGCCACAAAACAGGCCGCCATCGACTGCGTCGGCTTGGCCGCGAGCGTGCGGTAAAGTTCCTCGATCGATTGGCCGGACCAGAAGGCCTGCTCGAAACGATCCATCGCGCGGCGGGTCCGCGAATAAAGAATGATCTTGTCGATCGCGATCGCCCAGACCCAGACGGAGCAGGACAACAGCCCGAGCATCACGCATTTCACGATCCAGTGAGCCTGAAAGAACAGGGCAATCAGCGAGACGTCAGCGGATGGCAACGGCAAGGCGGTCTGCGCCACGTCGGCCGGATTCATAAACGATGTCCTCTCTTTTCCGATGGCCGATTGCTCGATGATGCAATGGCTATCGATCCCACCGCCGCGCCAGAAACGCGGGCAATCCCGCCGGCGCGAAATGCCATGATCCATCACATGGGAGGCCCGTCCAAAGCCGGGGCTGGCTTCCCCTGCCAACGTGTCAAAACGAGGGCTTCCGCGCGTCTTTTCGTCTCTCACCAGACGCCAACCGTGGTTAATGTCTGGTTACCAAAGGAGATTTCGGGCGGGGGAAATACCGGCGGCGCAAAGGCTTAAAACCGCCCGTAAAGGGCCGTTTTGGGGCAAATGCAAACCGCCGCCCGCCTGCTTTGCAGACGGGCGGCTCAATCGCCATCAGGTCGAAGGGGCAATCACCTGAGGCTTGGCTGCAGGTCTCAGTTTTGGGGATGGTCGTCGGACGGCGATGCCGGACGGGGACGATGCTGCGCCATGAAGAGATCGAACTCTTCCTTGTCCTTGGCGTGGCGCAGACGGTCGAGGAATTCGCGAAACTCGGTCTGCTCCTCTTCGAGCCGCTTCAGCGTCTCCATGCGGTATTCATCGAAAGCGCGATTGCCGCTCGTGGGCGACCCGAACGGAAAGCCGCGCCGCTCCATGCGACCGCGCATCCGCTCCATCTTGTACTGCATCCGCTCCATCTTGTTCGCCCAGCGGTCTTGATGATTCCAGCAACCCATTTTTCTGCTCCCGAGTGTGAAAAAGAGAAGGGCAAGGCCGATCGGCCACCAGAAGACGAAACCGAGCACCGTCACGGCGATCCAGCCGGGATGCCAAGGCGAATCGAACATGCGGGGGTGGCGGTCGTACTCTTCGGTCGGGCCGCGCCATCGATTGACATCTGCGGTGTAGGCCATTTCCCTCTCCATCACGGCAATGCCGTTGTGAATGTAAATAACATTTACATACGTAAACCATCCCTCATTTTTGTCAAGCTGGGCGCAAGCTCCCCCGCTCGAATTATTTTGGGCTGCCCCAGGGTCCCGAGGGCTTCTTATCGGCCGTCTCTGAAGCCGCCGACCTGCGGTCGGTCAGAAAGCCGAGGCCGCGCAGATAGATCAGCACTTCGGCTTCCAGCAGTTCCTCCGCCGACATCGGCAGCTTGCGCCGCGCCGCATCGCCGCGCGCAAATAGCGAGGCGATGCCGTGCGACATCGACCAGATATGCAACGCCATCATCAACGCCGGCGGCCGCGGCACGCCTGGTGGCGCAAGGGCGGCTAGCCGCTCGGCGGCCGCGCGAATGACGGCGAAGGCGCGCTCTGCGGCAGCCTGCAAACTCGCGCTGACATCGACTGCAAGCCCCGACTCAAACATTGCCGAGTAGAACGCCGGCTTCTCGCGCGCAAAGGCAAGATAGGCCTTGCCGACCCGCTCGAACGCGGTGACAGTATCGGGGCGGCCATCGTCCCAGGCCTGCGACAGCGCGGATTCAAATTGTTCGAAGCCACGCTGCGCGATACTCGACAACAACTCGTCGCGGTCGCGAAAATGCCGGTAAGGAGCAGCCGGGCTAACGCCGGCAAGGCGCGCCGCATCGGCAAAGGTGAAGCCGGCAGCGCCCTTTTTCGCAATCAGGTCGAGCGCTGCCTGCAACAGCGCCTCTTTCAGATTGCCGTGATGATAACCGCGCTCGCTGCGGGCCTGATCTTTCCAGCTCATGTAAAATGTCTTTACATGAAGCCGGCCCCGATTAGAAGCCCGCGCGCCGCAAATGAGCGACCCGCGGGCATGAAGCCAAAAACGCGGCTAGCGGACTTTCCCGGTCCGAAGCGGAACCGGGGTTATTCGTCGCCTAGCCACCGGGGATCGGCAGCACCGGCATGACCTCGACGGACTCACCCGGGAAGATCGAGAAGTGCGGGTGATCTTCGAAGATCTTTGCGGCCGCCTCAGGCGAAGCGGCACGAACAACGGTGAACGCGGTCAGCAGGTTACTGATATCCGCGATACCCTTCGAATCGACCTTCTTGGTCTTGCCGAGCGGCCCGCCCATCGTGACGATAGCCCCTTGATGCTTTTCGACCCAGGCCTTCCAGGCCGTCATGCCCCGTTGTATCCGGGCGTTACGATCGGCCTCGGGGAGCGCCTCCCATGCAGCGGCTTTCGCGGTACCCTTGCCGCCAAGGAAGACAGCGAGATACGTGTCGTTCGTGCTCATCGGATTCTCCTCAAGGTTTGCGGTTTTCGTGGACTGAAAGGATTTGGGTCAGCGTGTGGCTAAGCCGCGCTGCATTTCGGTAAACCCGGCCGCCACCTCTTGAACATCGGCCGGAAAGTCCGCCATTTCGAAGACCTGACGAATCTCGATGGTTTCGTTGTTGGCGGCCGGACAGCGTTTGGCCCAGGCGATCGCCTCTTCGCGCGACTTCACGTCGATCATCCAGTAGCCGCCGATCACCTCCTTCGATTCGATGAAAGGACCATCGGTCACGACCGGCGCGCCCGTCTCAAACGAAACCCGCACCCCTGCCGATGGCGGATGCAGACCATCCAGCGTGATCAGGACACCGGCTTCCTTCAGCGCCTCGTTATATTTCATCATCGCGGCGACCGCTTCCTTGGAGGGTGTGGTGCTCGGCGCCGCCGCCTCATACCCTCGCGGAATCATCAGCATCATAAATCGCATCGTACTCTCCGTCCCCGGTCCGACTTTGACTAAACCCGAACAGCCGGCGCTCTCGTCAAGAAGACGATTGGCGCTTTGCGATACCGACAAGGCCAAGGAAATTATTTGAGAGAATATCGGGAACCCGGGTTCTTAGCCGACTGTGACCTCGCCGAGTGTACTCCAGAAGTCCGTGAACACAGGAGGCGGCTTTGGCGAATCCATCATTCGCTGGGTGAGCAGAATGCCGGTGAGTTGCGCTCGCGGATCCGAATACCAGGATGTCCCGTAGCCGCCATCCCAGCCAAACCGGCCGGGCGGGGCTTTCGGATCGTCGAGCCCGGTGAAAACCGACAGGCCGAAACCCCAGCCCCGGGCGCTGCCGAGGAACAACTGCGACTCACGTCTCTCATCCGCCACGATGTGGTTTGTCGTCATCAAGGTCACGGATTCCCGCGACAGCAGCCGCGCGTCTCCAAGACTGCCGCCATTGAGCATCATCTGGGCGAAGGCGTTAAAGTCATCCACGGTGGAGACCAGGCCCGCGGCGCCGTTTTCGAAGAGCGGCGGACTTGAAAACCTGCCGGTCACCGGAGGATCGAAGACCTTCAATTGTTTTGCGGCGTTGTCGTGGATATAGGCGGTCGCAAACCGGTAATGCTGATCGGCAGGGACATGGAACGCCGTGTCCTTCATTCCCAGCGGCGCAAAAATCCGCTCGCGCAGGAATTCCCCAAGCGTGCGACCTGCGACCCGCGGGATCAGAACGCTGAGTATTTCGCTCCCCGAATTGTAGAGCCAGCTTTCACCCGGCTGGAAGGCCAGCGGCAAGGTGCCGTAACGCCTGATCAATTCGTCGGGTGGAAAGGACGGAAACACCGGCCCCGGCGCAAGGCCTGCTTCCGCATACGCCCGCTGGATCGGAAAGCGTTCGGGAAAGATCGGGATGATGCCGTAGCCGCAGCGAAACGTCAGCAGATCGCGCAAGGTGATCGCCCGGCGCGCCGGCACCGTTTGATGGATCAGTGCATCGACCGTGAGCAGCACCTTGCGGTTGGCCAATTCCGGTAGCCATCGATCGACCGGATCATCGAGTCCTATCTTGCCGTCCTCGACCAGGATCATCGCGGCCGCAGCAGTGACTGGCTTGGTCATGGAGGTGATGCGGAAAATCGTGTCACGCTTCATCGGCGAACCGTCGAACGCAAGGCGGCCGATCGCATCAACGTGAAGTTGTCCGTGACGGCTCACCAGCAACACCAGGCCCGGAAGATCGCCGCGCTCGACATACCCCGCCATCACGCCATGCAGGCGATCAAGTCCGGCTTTCGAAATTCCGTTCGTACCAGTCGTCATCATTGCTCCTTCGGGAACATCGAAAAATAGGGCGCAGCTTCCTTGAGGACGCGCGCGTAGGATGGCCGCATCTTCAGGCGGCCGAAATACGCCTCCAGATGCAGGTGTCCCGAAAACGGCAGCACCTCATTGGCATAGAACAGAGCAGGTGCCGCGGCGCAATCGGCAAGACTGAAGAAATCACCCGTCGCCCAGTTACGCGTCGCCATTTCGCGGTCGATCATCGCGTAGGAGGTTCGCAACCGAGCCTTTGCTTCCTCCACACCACGCGGATCCTTTGCGCCTTGCGGCCGAAGGCGATCTCCGACGATCCTCTGCATCGGCTCGTGAATATAGAGATCGTAAAACCGGTCGAGCAGCCGGGTTTGCAGCGCGGGACTGACCTCGGTCGGGATAAAACGCGTGCGGCCCGGGTAGTGGTAATCCAGATATTCGATGATGACGGTCGATTCCGGGATGGTCTGATCTGTTGCTTCGTCGCGCAGCACGGGAAATTTTCCGACCGGCCAGAGCGTCAGCAGTGCCGTCCGTTGCTGCTCATCGCCAAGATTGACTATGTTGGGCGTGAACGGCGTCGAATTCTCATAAAGCGCGATCAACGACTTGTGGCAGTATGACGATAATGGATGAAAGTGCAGCGTCAGCGACACGTTGGCACTCCGGTTGACGTTTCTGTTAGCGCATGAAAGCGATGCCTTGATAGGCCTAAATGAGCGCGTGCGTTATGCGACACCCCACCGCCGTACCATCTCAGTTGCCCCTTCCGGCAACGCTTCGAAAGTTGGCGATGCCAGCACGGCGTGAAGGTGCAGCGTGACAGTGCCGGAGTTGCGGAAACCGTGCGACCGCCCGGCGGGCACGATCAGCGACTGGCCGGCCTTGACGACGACCTTCTCCTGATCGAGCCACATCTCGGCTTCGCCGTCATGCACCGTCAGCACCTCTTCCACCGGGTGCGAATGGGTCGGCGCGCCGTTTCCCGGCGCGACCCATTGCTCGAACATGCAGAGTTGCGTCGCGCCGTTTTGCGCCGAGACCAGCATCCGGGTTTCTACGCCCGGCCGCCAATGTTCGATGTCTCCAGCGGTGTTGACCTTCATCGCCCTGTATCCTTTTGTCTTTGGCATCGCAAAAAAGCAGACGTCCGCCTTCCATGCTAGAGACAAGGCGAAAAATGGTGGATTGGAATACGCATGACCGTTTCCCCGCAAAAAGTAGCCTTGGTCACAGGCGCCGCCCGTGGCATCGGGTTTGCCGTGGCCAAACGCTTCCTCGCCGACGGCTTTTGCGTGGCACTGCTCGATATCGAAGGCGACCTGCTTGCGAAGAGCGTGTCGGCGCTGGCCAAACCTGAAGCCACGCTGGCCGTGACCTGCGATGTCTCCGACGCCAACGCCGTCGCGGACGCTGTTGCCGCGATCGAACGCCGGTTCGGCCGGCTCGATGCGCTCATCAACAATGCAGGCGTCGCGGTGTTCGCGCCTCTGATGGAAACTTCCGACGCCGACTGGAACCGCGTGCTGGCGGTCAACCTGACCGGGCCGTTCCTCTGCACGAAAGCGGCCGTGCCGCTGATGCGAAGTCATGGCGGCGGCGCAATCGTCAACATCACCTCGATCTCGGGATTGCGCGCCTCGACGCTGCGCTCGGCCTACGGCACCAGCAAAGCCGGTCTTGCGCATCTGACCAAGCAGCTTGCAGTCGAACTGGCTGAGTTCGGCATCCGCGTCAACGGCGTCGCACCCGGCCCGGTCGAGACCGCAATGGCAAAAGCGGTTCACAGCCCGGAAATCCGCGCCGACTATCACGACGCGATCCCGCTCAACCGTTACGGCCTTGAGGAAGAATTGGCGGAAGCGGTGTTTTTCCTGTGCAGCCATCGTGCGAGTTACATCACCGGGCAGTGTACTCGCCGTCGATGGCGGTTTCGATGCCGCCGGCATCGGACTGCCGACGCTGCGCGGCGCAAGACGGAACGGATAGAACTCGTTTCTCCCGAGAGCGGCCGTCCCTATCTTCCATTTCCTTCGCGGCCGCAGCGTGACCTTCATGGCTCAATCGCCTAGGTTGAGTAGGCGCGGCGACGTTGCAGCGCTGGCATAAAGGCAACACTGAAGCGATGGAACCTTGCCGGCGAATCCCTGTTGACGATCTCACCCGGTCGGAAGCATTCGAATACAAAACCATGATGCGATTGGCCATTATCCGCAAAATCGTCGGCGTTGCCGCGTTGGTAAGCGCCCTTGTCATGCCACCGGCGCGAGCCGAAGTTCGCATCTTGGGAAGCCGGGGCGGACAGGTCGGCCCCTTTCTCGACATGTTCGAGCGCGTGCGCAATTCCGGCGAACGTGTCGTCATCGATGGCCCCTGTCTTTCGGCCTGTACACTGGTGCTGAGCATGGTGCCGCACGAACGCATCTGTGTGACGCGCCGCGCCGTTCTTGGCTTTCATGCCGCGCGCTCGATGGACCGGCGCGGCCGGATGTATGCCGAGCCGGAGGCCTCCGCATTGGTGCTTCAGGCCTATCCAACCGACGTACGCGACTGGATTGTTCATCGCGGCGGATTGACCTCGCACCTGCTGCTCCTGCGCGGACGCGAATTGGCGGCATTCTATCCGACCTGCCGCTGATCACCCCGTGGCCGAAAAGCCCTACATTCCCTCGAGCGGCGAGTTCACCATCCAGGGGATACCGAACTGATCGATGCACATGCCGAAGCCCTTGGAAAAGAATGTCTTGCCAAAGGGCATGTTGAGGCTGCCGCCCTCAGCCAGAGCGTTGAACTTGCGCTCGGCCTCCGCGGAATCCTTGATCGTCAGTGAGACTGCAAATCCTTGCGGCTTGTGAAAATGCTCCGGCGGCGAGTCCGATGCCATCAAGACATGGTCACCAATCGACATGCGGGCATGCATGATCAATTTCTCCCGACCGGGCCCCGGCTTCATATCCGCCGGCCCTTCGTCGGCGCGCAACATCATCTCGATCTTGCCGCCGAGCACCTTTTCGTAGAACTTGAAGGCAGCTTCGCAGTTGTCGTTGTAGAATAAATAGGGGTTGAGTTGCATCACCTGCTCCCTGGCTTGAATGCAGCGGTTATTTCTCCGCGAGGCTTTTCAGGCTTGCGAGGCCTGCTTCGAAATCCTTGCCGATCATCTTGTCGAAATCCATGAAAACCTGCATCACCCTGTGCATGAAAGGTGCGGGGCCGCGCATGACCCAATTGACGGTCGTCGTTGGGCCGGCAGCGCCGTTCTGCGGCAACATGGTGAACTCGGCGGTGTTGTGGCCTTCGAACGGTTTGAAGAAATCGAGCTTGATCGTGATTTTCGACGGCGATGAGGCGTCGAGAATTTCCATGCGGCCGGAACCGACGTTCTTGTTCCCATCCCACGCATAAACCGCGCCCTTCCCGCTCTCGGCACCGCTATAACTGCGCTTCATCGCGGTATCCCTGTTTTCCCAGGGTGACCAGCTGCCCCATTGATGAAAATTATTGACCAGCGGGAAAATTCGTTCGGCCGAAGCCTGCACCAGCGCCGAACGCCGGACTGTGAACGTATCCGGCTTTCTCGAAGCGAGGCCGAGAATGACGATGATGGCGATCGCCAACACGACGGCAATGATAGTAAGTATCTCAAGCATGGAACGCTTGCCTCCGTTTCACCGGTTTCTATCCGCCATAAGGCTCCGTGCAAGACTTTCGCCCGCACTACAACCGATCCGCCCCATTGTCTCCGTGACGATCCGCCACGGCGCCAGCTTGATGAAACTGTCCAGTGACAAGATCATGATTTGGATGCTTTGCATGTTCATCTCACGCGTCCCTCTTCGATAGGCTCTCTGCCCTAAAGACGAATGGAGGGACGACAGACCGACAGGAACCTCGAATTATTTTTTTGTCTCCGTTTTGCCGGACGGCCGGCTCTCGCGCATCAATCGATCCAGGTGCATGCGGATGTGAGCGGCTTCCGCCGATGTGTTGGCGAGCGCGATGGCACGATCGAAGGCGACGCGTGACTCTTCGTTGCGGCCGAGTTGCATCAGGAAGGCGCCGCGGACGCCGAAATAATGAAAGTAGTTGGAGAGCCGCTCACCAAGCGGCTCGATCATCTGCAAAGCCGCCTCCGCTCCATGGACCTTCGATACCGCCACGGCACGGTTGAGCGTGACCACGGGCGAAGGCTGAATCACCTCCAGCGCGCCATAGAGGAGGTCGATCTGCACCCAGTCGGTGTCTTCAGGTTTCTCCGCCCGTGCATGCAGGGCGGCAATCGCGGCCTGAACCTGATACGGCCCCGAGCGGCGGTGACGCATCGCCTTGTCGATCAGCGCGAGACCTTCGGCGATCAGCTTTTGATTCCACAGCGCGCGGTCCTGATCGTCGAGCAAAACCAGTTCGCCATTCGCATCGAAGCGCGCGGCCGCGCGCGCATGTTGCAGCAACAACAGCGCCGTCAGCCCCATGATCTCCGGCTCGCTCTGGAACAGCCGGAGCAACAGCCGCGCCAGCCGGATCGCTTCTTCGCATAGCGGCCTTCGGATTTCGGAAGTCTCGCCGCTGGCCGAATAGCCTTCGTTGAAGATTAGGTAGACCATCGCGGCCACGGCCCCAAGCCGTTCGCTCCGCTCGACCGCTCCCGGCGTCTCGAACGGCACGCCGGCATTGGCGATGCGCGTCTTGGCGCGGGTGATCCGCTGCTCCATCGCCGCTTCCGAGACCAGAAAGGCACGGCCGATTTGTTTTACGGAGAGGCCCGATACAATACGAAGGGCAAGCGCAATCTGCTGCGTCGCCGGCAGGTCGGGATGGCAACAGATGAACAAGAGCCGCAGGATGTCGTCGCGATAATGCGAACCATCGAGCCGGTCGGCAAGTTTCTCCTCGACATCGTCGAGATCGGAAACCGCTGCATCGTCTGTCAGCGCCTCCTGCTTGTTCGAACGGCGCACCTCGTCGATCACGGCATTGCGGCCAACCATGATCAACCACGCCGCGGGATCGCGCGGCGGACCATTCTGCGGCCAGTTCCTCAATGCGCGCAGGCTCGCGTTCTGAAATGCTTCTTCCGCGGTATCGAGGTTGCGGAAATAGCGCAGAAGTGCACCGACGGCCTGGGGTCGTGCCGAAGTCAGCGCGGCATCGATCCAGGCGGTGTCAGTCACGTCGCCCTCGTCCCGGGTTCGAAATATCCGACCGGGCGAATCTCATAGGCTCCGCCCGGATTGACCGCGCCAAGATCGCGGGCGACTTCAACCGCGGCATCGAGATTTTCGCAGTCGACAATATAGAAGCCGAGGAGTTGCTCCTTGGTCTCGGCATAGGGACCATCGAGCACGACCGGAGGATCATCCTTGCGTAGTGTCGTCGCCGACGTCGTCGGCATCAGACGCACGACCGGACCGAGACGTCCCTGCTTTTTCAGTCCGTCCTGGACGACGGCAAGCTTCGACATGACGGCGGCGTCCTGTTCCTTACTCCAGGAACCGACGAAATCCTCGTCGTGATAGCAAAGTATGGCATAGAGCATGGACGTGAGCTCCCTTTTGACCCAAGGACGGATGATTATGCCCCGACCCGACAATCCGACAAAAAATATTTGTACTGGAAATAACCCTCGGTAAGGTCGCGCACAGGAGAGATATAAGACGATGAAAAAGGGAACGCTGGCGCTGCTCATACACGGCGGCGCCCAAAACTGGTCACCGGCGCGGTGGAAGCGCCGGTTTGACGAGGCATGCACCGACCGCCGGGTCTGGCTCGCGACCGAAGGAGGCGCCGATCCGGCCAGCGTTCATTATGCCGCGGTCTGGAAACCGGTGCCGGGCGAACTGGCTTCCTTTCCCAATCTGAAGGTCATTTTCAACCTTGGCGCCGGCGTCGATGCGCTGATGGCCGACAAGACCTTGCCGAGGGTGCCGCTGGTACGTGTCTCGGTCGGCGATCTCACCAACCGAATGACGGAATATGTCGCCCTGCATGTCCTGATGCATCACCGGCAGGAGCTTTATTTGCGCGACAGCCAGCGCGAAAAACGCTGGGCACCGAAGTACCAATGGCCGGCCGGAGCCATCACGGTCGGGGTCATGGGGCTTGGCACGCTTGGATCGGACGCGGCGGAAGTTTTGGTTCGGCTTGGCTTCCAGGTCGTCGGCTGGAGCAATAGCCCCAAACAGATCGACGGCGTCGAATGCTTCCACGGCAAGGCGCAGCTCGAACCATTTCTGCGCCGCACCGGCATTCTGGTCTCTCTGTTGCCGCTCACGCCGGATACACACCACATCCTCAACCGCGACCTGTTCTCGAAGTTGAACCGATCGAGCTCGATGGGCGCGCCGGTCGTGATCAATGCCGGCCGCGGCGGATTGCAGAACGAGGCCGATATTCTGTCGTGCCTCGACGATGGCACGCTGGGTGCGGTCTCGCTCGATGTCTATGCGACCGAGCCGTTGCCGCCGGACAGTCCGTTCTGGACCCATTCGAAGGTGGTGCTGACGCCACATAACGCGGCCGACACCGATCCGGACGAAATCTCGAAATATGTTGCGCGTCAGATCGAGCGATTTGAGACGGGCCATCCGCTTGAAAATCTCGTCGATCCGGCGCGGGGGTATTAACGCGCCACCGTCACTCCGTCAGAACGGACTCTCACCCAGGCCCGGCACGTCCGCAGGCCGCGATCCCGGCGCCGGCCAATGGAAGCGGCGATCCTTCTCGGCAATCGCAATGTCGTTGATGGAAGCTTCGCGGCGCCGCATCAGGCCATGCTCGTCGAACTCCCACTGCTCGTTGCCGTAAGAGCGATGCCACTGGCCGTTTGCGTCGCGCCACTCATATTGAAAACGCACCGCGATGCGGTTGCCGTCGAATGCCCAGAGATCCTTGATGAGACGGTAGTCGAGCTCTTTCGACCATTTGCGCGTCAGAAATGCGACGATCGCCGCGCGCCCCTCGAACACTTCGGAGCGATTGCGCCAGCGACTGTCTTCGGTATAGGCGAGCGAGACACGTTCGGGATCGCGTGAATTCCAGGCGTCTTCGGCCATGCGCGCCTTTTGCGCTGCGGTTTCGCGGGTGAACGGCGGTAACGGCGGACGCGACATGATGGCCTCCTGGATTCTGGGTGGCCGCGAGACTATCGCGGCGATCGGTGAAGTCGATGGCCATATTCCTATCAGCCGATTGCCGAAGCCAATCGGCGATGATCGCGATGATCACCTCTATTCAACATCGGCCTTCATCAGCACCCGAAGCGATTTTGGAATCGGCTGCGCCCGTCCCTCGCTGATGAAAGCGACCCGCACCTCGGCGGTGACCAGCACGTCAACGCCGCGCCGCACTTGCTGTGCCAGCGTGATCGAAGCGCCCTTCACCGCGATCGGCCAGGTCACAATATCCAGCACATCGTCCATCCGCGCAGGCTTCAGGAAATCGAGCTTCATCGAACGCACCACAAAGGCAAAGCCGGGCGTCTCGGTCTGCGCTTCGGCGAACAGCGCGTGCTGATCGGCACCCATCAGCCGCAAGTGGTTGGTTCGGCCGCGCTCCATGAATCGCAAATAATTGGCGTGATAGACGATGCCGGAGAAATCCGTGTCCTCGTAATAGACGCGGATCTGCATGTGGTGGCGACTGTCGCGAATTTCGCCGTCGAGATCAGGGTAGGTCAATTGCGCACCGGTTTGGCTTTATCACGGTTTTGCGCAAATCGGCCTGACACGCAAGCTCACGATACGACCGAAGCCGCCTTCCCCAGTTTCACCAGCACGATTTCCGGCGGCACGCCGAGCCGGAACGGCACGAAGCTGCAACCGAGTCCTCCGGACACAACGACATCGCAGTTCATCCGGATGTGACCGTAGGTCAGAAGCTGTCCCGACGGCGCAACGGGTGACCAGCCGAGCAGGCGTACCTGCCCGCCATGCGTATGGCCCGAGAGCTGAAGCGCGACGCGCGAGGGCACCCGGCGAGCCACATCCGGCTCATGCGCCAGCAGAATGACCGGCGCGTCATCCGTCACCTTGCCGAGAGTGGCGCCGAGATCGTCGACGCCGATCCGTCTGACGATACCGTGTCGCCGCGCCGGGGCGTAAGCCAGTTGATCACCGAGGCCTGCAAGCCAGAACGGTCGGCCGTCCTTGCTCAGGCGCCGAACATCGTTCTCGTAAACCGGAATGCCGGCAGCCTCGAGCGCACGGCGGGCAACGGTCGTTCCCACGCCTTCGCGCTGCACGGTATGGTCATCCCAATAGTCATGATTGCCGAGGACCGCGTGCACCCCAAGTGGGGCCTTAAGCCCGGCCAGAACCGAGGCCCATTCATCCGCCGGAATAAACCGCGTCACATGGCGATGACCCGCGACATAGTCGCCAAGCAAAACCGTAATGTCCGCGCCGAGCGAGTTGGTGTGATCGACGATCGTCTGGATGCGCTCCAGCGACATCCAGGGATCGCAGGCGTGGACGTCGGCGATGACGGCGATCTTGAGGTTGAAATCCGCCGGCCATTGCGGGGGTGAAATCTGATACCGCGTGACCTGAAGCTGGAGTTCGGGTTCGCTAAATCCATAAGCCACCGTCGAAACGCCGGCAACGCCGAGGCCGGAAAAGGTACGCAGAAAATGGCGGCGCGAGAGCATAAAGGACCGATCGTGATGCAGCGTGCTTTTGGTCGGAGAATACAGCTGAATTGGGGAACGTTTGTGCAGATATTGCGCAGTAACCTTACTGCGTCAGCCGCGCGAGGCGGGCGGCAAGACATGATCGCGCCGTCATTCGTCCTCGCTGTCGTTTCCGAACAATCCGAACTGCGACGGATCGCGCGCGGGTTCGGCAAGGCCGAGATGGCGGAAGGCATGCGAAGTCAAGAGACGCCCGCGCGGAGTGCGTTGCAGATAGCCGCATTGGATCAGAAACGGCTCGATGATGTCCTCGATCGCATCGCGCGGTTCCGACAAGGCCGCGGCCATGGTTTCGACGCCGACGGGACCGCCGCCGTAATTCATGGCGATCGTCGTGAGATAACGCCGGTCCATCGCATCAAGACCGGCGGCATCGACCTCCAGCGCGCTCAGCGCGGTGTCGGCAATCCCGCGATCGATCGAATCCGCATCCGCGGCCGAAGCAAAATCCCGTACCCGCCGCAACAGCCGCCCCGCAATGCGCGGCGTGCCGCGGGCACGGCGGGCGATTTCGTTCGCGCCATCACCCGTCATGCCGATCTGGAGCACGCGGGCGCCCCGTGTGACGATCTTTTCCAACTCGTCTTCGGTGTAGAAATTCAGCCGCACCGGAATGCCGAAACGATCGCGCAGCGGATTGGTCAAGAGGCCCGCGCGCGTCGTGGCGCCCACCAACGTGAATTTCGCAAGCTCGATCTTGACCGAGCGCGCCGCCGGTCCTTCGCCGATGATCAAATCGAGCTGAAAATCTTCCATCGCCGGATAGAGCACTTCCTCGACCGCGGGACTCAGGCGATGGATCTCGTCGATGAAGAGCACGTCGCGCTCCTCGAGATTGGTCAGAAGCGCTGCGAGATCGCCGGCCTTGGCAATCACGGGACCGGAAGTGGCGCGAAAGCCGACGCCGAGTTCGCGCGCAACAATCTGCGCCAGCGTGGTCTTGCCGAGCCCCGGAGGGCCGACGAACAGCACGTGATCCAGCGCCTCGCCGCGCTTGCGCGCAGCTTCGATGAAAATCGCCAGGTTCTTGCGCGCCTGCGCCTGGCCGACGAATTCGGACAGTAATTGCGGACGCATCGCGGTGTCGCCGACATCGTCGGTGCGGCGCTCCGGCGTGACGATGCGGGACGGCGGGTTCATTCGTTGCCCCGCCGGTATTTGTTGGGCAACAACTCGCCGATCTTCACCACCTTCGGCGTACGGCCGTTGTCCGGAACAATGACGCGCGCCTTGGCGTCATAGTCATGGATCAGTTCGCGGCAGATGCCGCAGGGCGAGACCACCGCGATCTTGCCCGGTTCGTCCGGTTTCGGATGACGCACGGCCACCATGGTCTCGATACCATGGTCGCCGCTCTCGGTGATGGCGCGGCCAATCGCGATGGCTTCGGCGCAGACCGCGATCCGGCCGATATAGGCATCGATATTCACACCCGTGATGATGCGGCCGTCGCGGGTGCGCATCGCAGCGCCCACTTCCTGCCAGTCGTTGCGATAACGCTTGCTGATCGCCTTGGTGGCGGCATCGATCAGTTCCTTGTCTTTCTTGCTCAACATGGCGGGCGGTGCATTCCTTAAGAGACCAGGCGACAACGATAGCCTACTTCGCCAATTCCTTCAGGCCCAGCCGGATGAGTTGCGCTGTCTCCGCTTTTTCACCGGCGCTGCGCGACGCTGCGGCAATCGCGGCTGCCGCCTGCGGCTGGCCGTAGCCGAGATTGACCAGCGCGGAGATCGCATCCGTCACCGGGCGCGGTGCGCGGTCGTTGTCGATGGCGCCGGACAAATGCACCAGCGCCGGATCGACATTGGCAAAGGCCGGCACCTTGTCCTTCAATTCGGTGACAATGCGCTCGGCAACCTTGGGACCGACGCCCGGCGTGCGTGTCACCGCAGCCTTGTCGCGCAGCGCGATCGCGTTGGCGAGGTCCGGCGGCGACAGCGTGCCAAGCACGGCGAGCGCGACCTTGGCGCCGACACCCTGCACGGTTTGCAACAAGCGAAACCATTCGCGTTCGATATCGCTCTTGAAGCCGAAGAGCTTGATCTGGTCCTCGCGGACATAGGTCTCGATCGACAACACCGCCGCCTCGCCCGCTGCCGGCAACGCCTGCAATGTGCGCGAGGAGCAATGCACCTGATAGCCGACGCCGCCGACATCGACGATCACGAAATCCTCGCCGTAGGAATCGATCAGGCCCTTGAGCTTGCCGATCATAGACCGACCACCCTGAGCCGCATCGCGGCGCTGCCGCGATGATGCGCATGCGTGATCGCAATGGCGAGCGCATCGGCCGCATCAGGGGATTTCGGTTCGGCCTTGGGCAAAAGGATTTTCAGCATCACCATGATCTGGTTCTTGTCGGCGTGTCCGGCACCGACCACGGTCTTCTTCACCTGATTGGGCGCATATTCCGAAACCGAAATTCCAAACATCGCCGGCGCCAGCATCGCCACGCCACGGGCCTGGCCGAGCTTGAGGGTGGCAACGCCGTCCTTGTTGACAAAGGTCTGTTCGACGGCGGCCTCGGCGGGGCGAAAATCGCCGAGGACCGCGGCGAGCCCCTCGTGAATCGCGAGCAGGCGGCTTGCCAGCGGTAACGTATCCGGCGGCTCGACCGAACCGCAGCCAAGATAAATGAGACGGTTGCCTTCGATCTCGATCACGCCCCAGCCGGTGCGGCGCAGACCGGGGTCGATGCCGAGAATGCGGGTGGATGAGCGAATCGGTGATGAGGACATGGGCATTTTATACCCCATGCCACAGATTCGCGCCTAGCGGGCGGAAGTCGCCGTCAACGGCTGCGAAGCGGATTTCGTGCCCCGGACGCTGCGCAGCACGAAGTGGTACGCTGCTAAGCTGGGGCCTATTTCTCTGTGGGTCCCGGCTCAGCGGTGCACCGTAAGAACGCTGCACCGCGTCCGGGACAGGCCTTATCCGCCCATCCTGGCGACCAGCGCGTCGGAGACCTCGAAATTGGCGTAGACGTTCTGAACGTCGTCATGCTCGTTCAGAAGATCCATCAGCTTCAACAATTTCTCACCGGTTTCGTCATCCACCGCGACGGTATTTTGCGGCTTCCAGATCAACGCAGCCTTGCGAGCCTCGCCGAACTTCGCCTCCAGCGCCTTGGCGACATCGCGGAAGGTTTCCTGGGAGGCGTAGATTTCGTGGCCGCTTTCGCCGGAGGCGACATCGTCGGCGCCGGCGTCGATCGCCGCTTCCAGCATGGCATCGTCGGACGCGGCCTTGGCATCATATTCAACGATGCCGGTGCGATCGAACATGAACGAAACCGCGCCGGTTTCGCCGAGATTGCCGCCCGATTTGGTGAAATAGGAGCGGATATCGGAGGCCGCGCGGTTGCGGTTGTCGGTGAGCACCTCGACGATGACGGCCACGCCGCCCGGACCATAGCCCTCGTAGCGGATTTCGTCGTAGTTCTCGCTCTCCCCGCCAATCGCTTTCTTGATCGCGCGCTCGATATTGTCCTTCGGCATGTTCTCCTGCCGCGCGGCGATCACGGCCGCCCGCAGACGTGGGTTCATGGCCGGATCAGGCGTTCCAAGCTTCGCAGCGACCGTGATTTCCCGCGCCAGCTTGCCGAACAGCTTCGACTTTTGGGCGTCCTGGCGGCCCTTGCGGTGCATGATGTTCTTGAACTGGGAATGTCCGGCCATGCGGGTTCTCTGAAAGTCCGTGCGGGTGATTTGGATCGAAAGGCGGCCTTATAGGCCCGACATCAGCCGAAATCAAAGATTTGGCAGCGTTTTCGGTACTGACGTAGGGGAAACTGCCGCCAAATCAGGCATTTGTTAACCATGATTTCACGGCGCGGTGGGAAGATGACCGCTGTCATTACCCCCTGCCGAGTGATCTCATGGCAATTGGATTGTTCCGGAAACCTGCGCCCCAACCGGCTGCGGGCGAACCAACGGTGGCAAAGCCGGCTGTTCCGACAGAGGCCGTGGACACGTCTGAGGCGGAGTCCAGCAAGCAAATTCTCGAACTGCTTGAAATCGAACTCGGCGGCATGATTCGCCAGCTCGAACGCGCGGCGGGTTCGGTTGCCGACGGCGCGGAGGCTACCGCCGCCACGCTTTCCGCCGTCCGCCAACGCACCGATGCACTGAACCTGCGCTCGAGCGAGGCACAGAGCACCGCGACTATTTTCTCGCAGGCCGCCGGCAAGTTCGCCGATTCGGCGGAAGGCATCGGATCGCAGGTGCGCGATGCCGGAAAACTGGCCGATGAGGCGAGCAACGCCGCCGATGACGCCAGCGCCAATGTCGACCGCCTCAAGGAATCCTCGGCCGCCATCGGCAATGTCGTCAACCTGATTGCACAGATCGCCCGGCAAACGACCCTGCTCGCGCTGAACTCGACCATCGAGGCGGCGCGCGCCGGCACGGCCGGACGCGGCTTTGCCGTGGTCGCCTCCGAGGTCAAGGCGCTGGCGGTGCAAACCCAGGAAGCCACCGAGGAGATCAAGAAGAAGATCGACGCGCTGCAACGCGACGCCGCGGGATCGGTCGAGGCGGTGCACCGGATCTCGCTGGCCATCCAGGCGATCCGCCCCGTGTTCGAGAACGTCAACGGCGCGGTCGCCGAGCAGACTCATACCACCAGCGAGATGACCGAGAACGCCGCGACCGCATCGAATTTCATCGCTTCGGTCGGCAACAGCGCCACCGAGATCGACCATGCGGCCAGAGAGGCCGAAGCGCATCGCGAACATGTCGCCAACGCCGGCAAGGCCGTGACCGTCTTCGCGCAGAAACTCAAATCCCGCTGCGCGGTGCTGCTCGGCACCGACATGCGCGCCGATCGCCGCAAGCAGGAGCGGTTGCCCTGCAACATCAAAATCGAGATCGACGCCCCGCAGGGCAAGATCGCGGCATCGGTCTACGAGATTTCGCTGGAGAACATTCTGATCGGCGGGCCGGAGGCCACCAAGGTGCCGCTCAACCAGACGCTTTCCGTCACGATGGAAGACATTGGCGCGTGCAAGATCCGCACTGGCGAACGGTCGAGCGCAGGCGTTCAGGCCAGCTTCATGACCAACGACGCCGCGCTGATCGAGAAGATCGAAGACAGCCTGTGGTCGATCCACGACGAGAATACCGAATTCGTCACGCGCGCCATGGAAGCCGGCACGCAGCTCAACCGGATGTTCGAGCAGGCGGTGGCAAGCGGGGCGACCTCGATGGAGGCGATGTTCGACACCGACTATGTCGAGATACCGGGCACCAATCCGCTGCAGCACCGCACCCGCATCCTCGACTGGGCCGATCGCGCCTTGCCGCCATTCCAGGAAGCCTTCCTCGCCAAGGACCCGCGCATGGTGTTCTGCGTGACGATCGACCGCAACGGCTACCTGCCGGTGCACAACAAGATCTATTCGCACCCGCAGCGCGCAGGCGATGTCGCCTGGAACACCGCCAACAGCCGCAATCGCCGCATCTTCAACGACACCGCCGGACTTGCAGCGGGCCGCAACCAGCGCACCTATCTGATCCAGAGCTACGCCCGCGACATGGGCAACGGCAAGACGGTGATGATGCGCGAGATCGATGTGCCGATCCGCGTCCGGGGCCGGCACTGGGGTGGATTCCGCACCGCCTACAAGCTTTGACGGCGCGTGGGACACGCGCAATTCCTATTCAAGTTCAAACATCTGCTTCGGCCTCATGGTTCGAGACGATGCTTCGCATCTCCTCACCATGAGGATCTCCTTTCGCGCCTTACTCGGGACCTCATCCTGAGGAGCGCGCTCGCGCGCGTCTCGAAGGATGGGCCGTGACACGACTCGGGCCACGTGTCCGCGTTCTCGCGGCGTGACTGCCCGAGCTTTGCCAAGCATCTCCCCCAGAAAATCGAGGGCGCAGGAAACGCCGGGTGCGCGACCGCACCCGCAGCCTCGTATGCAAAAGTGAAAAGCATACGAGTAAGTCACCACAGGTTCAGCCCGAGCAGTCCGGCGTTTCCTGCGCAATGGTTTTAACGGCTTATTCCGCGCTCTCCCTGGTGAGCCGGGCTTTGTTGCCACCATTGCCAGCGCAATGCGCAGCATTGTCGCCAGCTTGACGCCAGCGTCGGGGCGTCAGGACCACACGGCTTTGCCGTCCGCACACAGCG
>Ga0208193_1000084_pt1 | contig 67936 bp, 49 predicted proteins | sample June2015DPH_17_2_FD_184716 | JGI IMG/M metagenome (GOLD analysis project Ga0208193, IMG submission 184716) | Peatland microbial communities from SPRUCE experiment site at the Marcell Experimental Forest, Minnesota, USA - June2015DPH_17_10... | ecosystem: Environmental > Terrestrial > Soil >...
AACCCAAAGCCCTTCGTCTGGCACAAGACCGCAGACCAAATCCTCGATTCCGTCGCCCGATTTTGTACACGGACTTTAGAGACGGGACACTAGGGTGGGGTCGCTCTACAGCAAGAGGAGAAATGCTCTAAGCGTCATGAAAGCATCGGAAGAATCAGTACAATACACGCAAAAATTCTCTTCAAATCGTCCTTGATTTTCGGCGACTGGCCCACGGAATTATGAATGGGGAATTGCATAGCCTGCCGTAACGATATTGGCCTGCACATCCTTCATAGTCGCGTCCGATGGTTTCCCCGCCGTCATGGCGCCCTCAAAGAAAGACCCTATGGATGCATTGCTGTTGTCTCCGCCAATGCCCAGAATAATGGCTCCCTCCTGCTTCATCGGCGAGTATCCTTTCGGCAAAGGAATCAAACCGGTCGAGGTGAGACTGCCTTTCTGTGAGTCGCCCCAGTAGACGGCATATTTGTGTTGACCATCGTTCGCGCCCATGGCTGTTACAAAGGCCAATTTCGCAGGCACTGGAGAAAGAGGATAGATTCCATCCTCCATGTCGAGTCCTGCATGCGGCTTGCAAGGATTGGCCCTGTCACACATGAGACTGATCGCATCCATATGACCCGCGCGATTATCGAGGTTGTTCGTCTCTGCATTCCCAAAGTCAAAACAGCAGCCGCTATTGACGTGCGTCCCTGAACTAACCATGTACACTCCCTCAGGCTGGCCTTTCACGGCAATGCCTGATGTCTTATCGTTCCGGTAGCCCATTCCCGCGGCAATATAAATGCCATAGACTTTGTGGCCGCCCGCGATAATCGGCAATGCGTTTGCGACTGCGGGCAGGTCGTGGCCGCCTGGACCCTTACCCTTTGCGGCACCGCCCGGAGGAGCAACAAAAAGGTCATTGTGCTTCGGTGACTGATCGTAAATTTTAGTAATCGTACAAGCCGTCTTCGCGCAAAAGCTGTCCTGCTGACCCGCATCCGCATATCCATCTGGAAGCACTCGAACATCCCTGTTAGTTTTGTCGGATTCACGCGTCACCTGGTACAGGGGCCCCGAATAGGACACATACAACGTTCGAACCGTGCTGAATGCGGCGACGCAAGGTGTATTGGCTGCTCGATAGATTTCACACGGCAGATTCCTTGATCGCGTCGAGAGAGCGTATGACGCCGATGGCTTCTTCAGCGCGGGTGCCCCTGCTGTCTGCGATTGGGCAGTGAATAGGAAAACAGACCCCAATATCCCCAGGGCCAAAGTACGTTGACTCCATGACATGAATATCAAGCCTCCGAGAGCAAAATTAAATCGGCGCAATTTTATATCCCAACGCAGGTTCCATACCTTCATCCGTCCACCTGTGCTTTTACTTTGGGTCCGTTTTATCTTTTGTGGAATCGGGTTGCGCACCCGCGCCTTGTCCTTCCGCCTTGGCTCCATCGTTCTTAGCCTGCTCACTCTGTGGCTTAGCCTGCTCACTCTGTGGCGGGGCGTTGCCCTTCGGCTCATCGCGCTTCGTTGAGGCATCATCCTTGCCCTGATCGGGCTGCGCGGAAGCGTTCTCCTTTGGCGGATCGGACCTCGGTGCGGCGCTGTCGCCGCCATCGCTCATGGGAGCCTTTTCTTCCTTCTTTCGACTCTCTTTTCCCTGCTCCTCGCGCTTCTTATCTTCGGCAGCTTTTTCCTCTATTGCCTTCTCTCCCTCGATAAGGTGCTCCAGCCTGACGCGCGCGACACGCCACCTCACGCTGCTCGCCTTGCCCGCCTGCTTTAGATAGGCGGCGAATTGCTCCTCTGTCACTATGCCCTGATCTTTCAAAAATTGAAGAAGGGCAGCCTGACTGGCCTCAATATCCTCCAGAGACGACCCCAGCGCATCCACCAGCTCCTTAGCTAGCTCAACATTCATATTCCGCACCTCAGCCGGTTGGATGCCGGTAACCGGCAAATTGCCCGTTCGATAATCGACCGAAGGGCGGGAATGGAAAGACCCGAACCCTGCGTCCGGCTTTTTTTGCCTCCGCTTTTTCTTGTCAAGGGGTCAAACGAAAAATATTTTGTAACTTACTGATCCCAAAGGCCAAAAAACTTCGCGCACTTTGCACATAATTTCCACCGGATATGCCATACTCAAAATAAGCAAAGAAAAAATACGGCCCGAATCCACTACGGATTCGGGCCGTCGTCATTTTGGGAGAGACCCTCCCTCTTTTTTCATTGCCACAGTAAACAGTGTTGTCGAGGATATCTATGGCTCTCAAGCTTCTTATCTATAACGCTTGTCCCTCGAAACTGAGCAGCGAAGCTGCACAGTTTCGGAATGAAGATCGCATAAAGATTCCTGTAAGAAGTGTGCGAACTGTCGCAAACCACACAACCCAAATCACTTCGAAATCGAGCTTGCACAGGATAACTCAGACAACCGCCGCAATCGAACACCGCAGCTAAGCTCGCATCAGATCTCAAATATCTCGCGATCCTCACCCTCAGCCGGCGCTTCCGAACGCTCTCCGGCAGACCGTTGCTCGCCCACAATCTGCACAAGCTCAGCAAGTGCCGCAGGCGTCTGCGCTTCGAAGATACCTTTCAGCGAAAGCGTAACGCCCAGACGCTCCCGAATACGCGAGATCATCATCGTCGCCATGAGCGAATGCCCGCCCAGATTGAAGAAATTATCCGACGGATCAATGGAATCCGTGCCAAGCAAATCCTTCCAGATCTCAAGAATGACACTCAACTCACTGGATCCATCAACAGCAAAAACCGCATCATCGGAGCTTGGCAACTCAACAGGACCAGGAGTAGTCGAATTGACGGACGCATCAAGATCGCATGTGCTGACAAGCATGTGCGCCCCGCGCCATTGTCCCAGCACCCGGTGGATAACCTCGATACCTTCAGCATTCGTCATGGCACGACGCATTCCCTGCTCGTGGAAAGATTCCATTCCTTCCGGAACCACGAGGTCAGCCATCATTCCCACTTCTCGCCAGGCATCAAATCCAATGGCGAACGCAGGAATTTTCAAGGTTCCACGGCAGTACTCGGCAAAGCTGTTTTGAAAAGCATTTGCAGAAGCATAAGCACTCTGCGAAGCAAGCGGAAAGCTGGCGCTGATGGAAGAACAGAACAGGAGGAAATCAATACTGCTGCCGCGTAGTAACTCAGCAAGCACACGCGAGCCTTCCACCTTCGGCTTGCGAATCTCACGGGCCTCTTCAACAGATTGCAACAATATTCTGCTGCCACCCGCAATGCCCGCCGCGTGAATCACCCCATGGATCGGTCCGAACTGACGTTGTGTCCTCTCTATGACGGCCGTCATCGCATCGCGATCGGCAACATCCGCAGCCATAAACAACACTTCTCCACCAGCGCCTTCGAGTTCCTGCATTCTGCGAATACGCCGTGACGTTGTGTGATCTTCTCCATGTGCGGCGACCCAGGACTCCCACTCATTCCGGTTCGGAAGAATGGTGCGCCCCACAACAACCACACGGGCACCGTGATCCTGCAGCAGATATTTAGCTACAACATAGCCAATGCCTCCCACGCCACCCGTAATCAGGTAAACACCTCCGTTACGGAACGGCGACTTAGCATCTGCCTTCAGAGCTGCCGGTGTCCATATCTTCTGCCATCGCTGCCCGCGCCGATACGCGATCGTGAGGCCCGCACCGGACGTAGCCAGTTCCTCCAGCAGAATCTGAACTAGCAGCTCAACATTGCCCTCCGGCGGTTCGACATCAATGCAGCGACATTCCGCACCAGCCAGGTTGGCCCGAATGGCACGTGCCAGGCCGAGTAGTTCGCCATCGTCCCGATTCGTGACGGCCTCTCCATTCACACTTTCCAGCGAGTTCGTAATGAACTCAAACCTTCGTATATAGCGCCGACGCGGACCGGACATCTGCAGAAGCTGAAGCATGAAATCGTAGCGAGAAACCTCGTCGCCTTCGCTCCCGAAACCGGGAAGAAAAAGAAGTCCATCCGGCCGTAATCCGGCAGCGTCTATCTGTTCCCACAACAACTTCAGATCGGTCGGACTGGACGGATTCACACTGACGTTTCCGTCCTGCCAGACAAACCGTTCACCCGCTTTCACACAAATGACCTTTGATCCCTGTGCGCGAAGAGCCGAAACCAATGCGTTGCTAAGCGGATCTTCCCCGTCCAGCGCCAGCCAGCACTCAGAAACTTTGCTCCATGCCCGCAAGACATTGCCAGCCGGTGGCGTGCCTTGCCAGCAGGAAGCATAAAACCACTTCGAAATGTCGTCATGCCTCGCCGGAGAATGGCTATCGGAATTTGGCAAGGGAGATGGAAACGACTGTGCCGTCGAAACCACAGTCTTGTTAACAGCCGATGCGCGATCAATCCAATAGCGCTGCCGTTCAAATGGATATGTCGGAAGAGGGACGCGGCGTCCCGTTGGTTTGGGACTAAGTCGTTCCCATTGGATAGAAACGCCACATTCCCACGCAGTGGCCACAGCCTGATGGAAAACCACGGTATCAGCTACTCTACGATTTTCTGCGCCAAGAGCAGCAACCATGACACTGGTCGATAACTGCTGTCGCGCTATCCCGATCAGAGCTTCGCCTGGTCCTGCCTCGACCAGCAGCCTGCGCCGCTCAGCCAAGGTAGTCAGACAACGAGTAAATCGCACTGGCGAAATAATCTGATTTGCCCAGTATTGTGGATCCTGCGCCTCCGCTGGTCCGATCCATGTGCCGCTCACATTGGATATCCAGGGAATACTCGGCGCATGGCGGGCGGTAGAGGCTACGATTCCCCGGAATGTCTTTGCTGGCTCGGCCATGAGTGGCGTATGGAATGCATTTTTTGAAGCAAGGCGAATCGTTGCCACTCTATCAGCAGCCAACCTGCGTTCAAGCTGTTCCACTGCGTTCACAAGTCCCGATGCTACTGACATCTTCAGACCGTTTTCCGCAGCGAGCCAAAGACCATGATCAAGATAACGAGCCAGTTCCTCTGGAGGCAGCATCACAGCCAGCATGATTCCTGGCGGAGTCTGCGCCATGAGTCGGCCGCGTTCGACAGCAAGTCGAAGACCGTCCTCAAACGAGAACACACCTGCAACACAAGCAGCAGTGAGTTCACCAATGCTATGCCCAAGTAAACCCGCAGGTTCCATGCCCAGCGAGCGCAACCGCTCCGCCAGAGCGTATTCCACAAGCATCAACATCGGCTGTGCAATCTGCGTATCACGTATACGAGTGGATGATTCTGGCGTCTTCTCCACGCCTAAAAGGAGTGACCGCACATCCAGCTCTGCATATTCCTTCAATAAGTCGCACCCTGCGTCGATAGTCCGCCGAAAGACGCTGTCTTCGCGATACAAGCCTTCGACCATGCCTGGAAATTGCTGTCCTTGTCCCGGAAATAGGAAGATGACATCGCGGTCCAAAAAGGTTCCTGGCTGAAGTTTTCCAGCAGGCTTGATCAAAAGCTTTGCAGCTTCTCTACAGCTATCTGCAACCACCGCTCGTCTGAACTCGAAAGATCGGCGGCCCAATTGCAGCGTTGTGGCGACATCAGAACTGGAAGAAGAATCCATTACTGCCAGCCGTTGAGCTAACTGCCCGCACGCAGTGTTCATTGCAGAGGCGCTTTTAGCCGAGACGGGAAAGATATGCGGTCTTAACGGTTCAGCATTGCTGCTTACAGCCGCAGGCGCTCCACTCAAGACAACGTGTACATTGGTCCCTCCGATCCCGAAGGAACTGACTCCTGCCCAACGCTCTGTATCGTCGGCCCAATTCACAGAGGAAGAACTGATTACAAACGGCGTCTTCTCGATCCCGAGCACAGGATTGGGAAGCTCGAATCCGGGAGTAGGAGGAACGATGCCGGTTTCCACTACAAGTGCAGCCTTGATTAAACCAGCAATGCCCGCCGCCGCATCGGCATGCCCCATATTCGCCTTCACAGCGCCAAGTACAAGAGGGCGCGGACGCTTGCGCTCTGCAGCAGCGAAGACCTGCGCAAGAGCGGAGAACTCAATTGCATCTCCAAGTTCAGTGGCCGTGCCATGCGTTTCCACATATCCCACGCGCGCGTCATCAACACCCGCCGCGGCTTGTGCTGCTCGTATGACCTCTATCTGCCCGTCGATGCTGGGGGCCGTGTAGCCCACCTTGCCCGCTCCATCGTTATTCCAAGCGGAACCTCGAATAACCGCAACAACGGAATCTCCATCAGCAATCGCCTCTGACAGTCGCTTTAAAACAACAATACCGGCACCGCGTCCCGGTACAGTTCCTTCCGCATTCGCGTCAAAAGGGCGACAGTACCCGTCTGGCGAAAGAATCATGCCCGGAATATAGGAATAACCAATTCCCTGCGGAAAAGAGATCGAGACTCCGCCGGCGAGCGCCATCGAACACTCGCGGCTTAAAAGGCTGCGGCAGGCAAGATGCACAGCGGCAAGCGATGTGGAGCAGGCAGTCTGCACCGTAACAGCGGGCCCGCGCAGATTAAGCTTGTACGCAACGCGTGTAGCAAGATAGTCCTTATCGCTGGCCAGCATCATCTGGTACTCGCCCACACTCGCCAGCACTCCGGGGTCTCGGAGTAATTGAAGAACGTAGGTGTTCATTCCGACGCCCGCAAAGACACCAACGCGCTCACCTTCGCCGGTACGGCCTGCACTCTCCAAAGCTTCCCAGGCACACTCGAGGAATATCCTCTGCTGTGGATCGAGGATTTCTGCTTCACGACGACTGAGACCGAAGAAGCCAGCATCGAACTGATCTGCATCCTCGATGACATTGCCACGCCGAACATAGTTCGCATCTTTGAGCATGGATGAATCAACGCCTGCTCGACGAAGTTCATCCTCGCTGAAATTTTCGATCAGTGAGTCACCGGCAACCAGATGCTGCCAGAATTCCTGCACATTATGTGACTGCGGAAAGCGCGCGCTCATGCCAATGATGGCAATACCATCGGGCCACTGTTCCGGACTCGATACGGATTCTGGAAATGTGGCTGATGTCAGCAGATTGACTTCATTTGATGAACTCATCAGACATTAGCTCCCACAGGCAACGAGGCTTCGGCACTTCTGCGATCCAAATGCGATGCGAGTGCCTCAATTGTGGGGTAACGAAACAAATCCACAACAGCAATGTTGGCGCTGAATTCACGTTTCAGTTGTGCGTGGAGTTGGACGAGCAGAAGCGAATGCCCGCCAAGATCAAAGAAATTCTCTCGGATGCCTGGCTTCTCGACATGCAGAAGGTCAGACCAAAGCTCGCTCAGTCTCTGTTCGGTGCGGTTTCGGGCTGGAATGGAATCGACGCTCTGATCAGGCAATGTCCCTCGAAGAGCAGGCAGGCGTTTACGGTCAATCTTGCCGTTCGGTGTCAAAGGCATTTCTTGAAGCGGCACAATCATGGAAGGAACCATGTAGTCAGGCAGGATTGGATGCAGCCAGGATCGAAGCTGATCTCCATCGTCCGAGCCTTCGAAACGAACATATGCAACCAGCCGCTGTTCAATACCCTCGCCATCCAGCACAATCACGGCCTGCCGAACAGCCGGATGCCGCTCCATTGCAATCTCGATCTCACCAGGCTCGATTCTATGACCGCGCAACTTGATTTGATGGTCCGTTCGCCCTAATAACTGGATCTGGCCGTCGCGTCGATAGCGCGCAAGATCGCCAGTTCGATACATTCTGCGAGCACCAGTCGTATCGAAAGGATCAGGCAAAAAGCGGCTCGCTGTGAGTTCCGGGCGTCGCCAGTATCCCCGCGCTACTCCGTCACCGCCTATGTGCAACTCTCCGGCAACACCCGGCGGGACCGGTTCAAGACTGTCATCCAAGATGTACATTTGGGTATTTGCAATTGGGCATCCTATCAAAATTTGGGCCTCACCGCTTCGAACACGATGAACCGATGACCAGATCGTCGTTTCGGTAGGACCATACAGATTCCAAAGCTCACTGCCGCGTGCCAGCAAGCTCTCGGCCAGGTTCAACGACAGCGCTTCACCGCCGCACCACATGCGCAGCATCGGTTCGCCCGTCCATCCGGATTCAACGAGCATGCGCCATGTAGACGGAGTCGCCTGCATAACCGTGGCGCCCACCGAGCAAAGCAGTTCGGCGAGCAGTTCAGGATCAACTGTCTGCTCCCGCGTTGCTAATACTAATTTCGCACCGCACATCAGGGGGCCGAATATCTCCAGTCCCGCAATGTCGAACGAAATCGTAGTGATCGCCACCAGCGTATCTTCTTTCCTCAAGCCAGGCTCTTTCAGCATGGATCGCAAGAGATTGACAACGGCTCCGTGCTGAATCTCAGTTCCTTTCGGATTTCCGGTTGATCCGGAAGTGTAGATCAGATACGCAAGGTCCGAGCTGCACACATCATCAGGAGGCTGCTCATTGCTTTCCCTACCCACTTCTTCAATCGGCAGAATCACGGCAGCTGTAGGCGGCAAGGCATCGCTCAGTTCGCGCTCCGTCAGTATGAGAGGAACCTGCGAATCCGAGAGCATGAACTCAATTCTGTAAGAGGGCAGCGCCGGATCGAGAGGAAGGTAAGCCGCCCCCGACTTGATAATGCCCAGCAGACCCACCACCATATCAGGACTGCGCTGCATATAGATCCCAACAATCGTTCCGCGTCCAATGCCACCTGAGCGCAGATGCACGGCGACCCTGTCGGATTCAACATCGAGATCCCGATATGTGAACGACCGATCACCCATCTCAACAGCTATTGCTTCCGGACTGCTGCGAGCCTGCGCCCGGAACCATGACGGCACAGTGGAATAAACAGGCGCAGGCATCGCAGTGCGATTCCAATCATGGATAAGCTGAGACCGTTCTGCCTCATCGAGCAGATGCAGGTTGCCTATCTGCTCCTCCGCGTTATCACAAACCATCTCAAGAATGCGAATGTAATGCCGCAGCATTCGCCGAATAGTTGTCTCTTCATAAATGTCAGTGTTGAATTCGAAACTGCAGCGAAAATGCCCTTCATACGGATAAATATCCACTGCAAGGTCGTAGCGGGCATGAAACCTCTCAAGCTCCAGTGGCGTCATGACCAGCTCATCGAATTGCAGGCGCGGCATTGTCGTGTTCTGTAACGTAAAAAGGACCTGAAATAGGGGGCTTCGATCCAGGTTGCGCTCCGGCTGCAGTATCTCCACCAGTTGATCAAATGGAGTGCTCTGATGTTCAAACGCTTCAAGCGCCACATTGCGCACGTGGTGCAGCAATTCTGAAAAGCTGAGATTACCTGCCAGGCCCAGACGTAGAACCAGATTGTTCACAAAAAAACCAATCAGGCCTTCGAAACTGCTCTTCATACGCCCGGCAGTCGGTGTGCCAATCAGAATATCTGTTTGGCGCGTGTAGCGCTGCAACATCACACCGAAGGCGGCCAGCAGAACCATAAAGAATGTGGCGTTGTGTTCTCGCGCCATTTTTTGCAGCTTTTCTTCAATGCCTGCATCAATGTCAACTAAAATCCGCTGGCCATGAAAAGTCTGCACAGGCGTCCTGATGCGATCAGAGGGCAATTCCAGTAGAGGCAGTTCACCGCCGAGTTGATCCCGCCAATATGCTAGATCGTTACCGGATGAAAGCTTTTCCTGCTCCGACTCCCATTGAACAAAATCACGGAATTGAATTGGCAATGGAGCCAGAGGACAGGGCAGCTTCCTGACGCTTGCTTCGTAAATGCAGCCAAGCTCCTGCGCCAATACACCTATAGACCAGCCATCAGAGATGATATGGTGCATTCCCAGCAGAACCAGATGTTCAGCGTGAGTCTTGCGGTACAGCGATACACGGAATAGCTGCCCCTGATCGAGCCGATAGGGGCGTTGAGATTCAGCGGAAAACAACTGCTTCAACTGCTCTTCATGCGCTTCTGAAGCAAGAGAGGCAAGATCAATGAAGTCAATGGATAATCTTTGCGTATCGTCGACAACTACATAGGGCAAACCATTCCGCTGCAAAAACCGTGAGCGCAGCGACTCATGCCTGCTGAAGATCGTCTGTAATGCCTCTTCAAAAGCAGTGCAATTAAGTGGACCATCAAGGCGAAGGGCTATTGCGATGTTATAGACCGGATTATCGGGGTCCATCTGATCAAGAAACCATAACCGCCGTTGCGCACGCGATAGCCCATGCTCTTTGCTATTGACTGGATCTTTTACTCTCGTGTTCTTGGATGGTGCCTTCGCCGGTACTCCGCCCGCAGCCTGAACGCGAGCCGCCAGCCCTTCCACTGTGGGGTTCTGAAAAATATCTGCTACAGACAGGGTCACCCCGAAAGCGGCTGTGATGCGCGACAGAAGCTGCATCGCAAGCAGAGAATGTCCGCCCAAAGAGAAAAAATCATCCTCAACCGTCGCCGCATTGGCGTGGAGCAAGTCCTTGAAATCGCCAAGAAGTTTCTTCTCTATTTCACCCGACGGCAGGCGAACCTCGCGTCCTTCCATCTTTGACTCAAGAGGAAGCGCGTCAAGCGCCGCATAGTCGATCTTGCCATTTGGAGTATGCGGAATCTCCTCGATGAATAAAAACGTTGAAGGAATCTGATGGCGAGGTAAAACCCGGCGAAGTTGAAGTTGCAAATCACCCGAAGACAAAACAGATTCGGATTGACTGATAACGTAGGCAACCAACTGCTTACTATCATCTGCTGCTATACGCGTCGAAACCACTGCGGCTCTGACGCGATCAATCGAGAGCAGCGCTTCTTCCACTTCTGCAGGCTCAACACGGTAACCTTGCACCTTTACCTGCTTGTCCGTTCGTCCCAGAAACTCCAACATACCGTCCGACCGATAGCGCGCCAGATCGCCGGTACGATACGCCCGTAGAGTTCCCACCTCATCAAAATTCAGCGTCACAAAAGGTGATTCTATTTCTTTGGGCGCATTTAAATAGCCGAGCGCAAGGCCGTCACCGGCTGTATATAACTCACCGGTCGCACCAACAGGAACGGGTTTTCGATTTGCATCCAGTAGAAAAACACGAGTGTTGCAAATTGGACGCCCGATCGGGATGGCACTTCCATCCAGCGAATCAAGTTTCACTTTACAAGTCGTCGTGAACGTCCCGTTCTCCGTCGGCCCATAACCATTCACTAGATGAATATCAGGCGACTTATAAAGCAACTGGGCTGCGTGAGTGGGCGAGAGAACATCTCCGCCAACAATAACCTGATTTAAAGAAGCAATCGCGTCTGGATGATAGGCGGCGAAATGATGAAAAAAAGCCGTTGTGATAAACAACGTTGTCACGCCGTGATCACGAATCGCTCGACTGATTTCCTCAACACTGGGCCGCTCCGAGTCAATAAGCACAAGTCGCGCCCCATTCAACAGTGCTCCCCAAATCTCTGCAGTTGAAGCATCAAAAGACAGCGTACAAGCTTGCAGAAAGACTTCATCGGACGCAAACCGCGCGTAGTCTGTTCCTCGCACCAGCCGCATGATACTCCGATGCGGAACCACAACCCCTTTCGGCCTCCCCGTAGATCCGGAAGTGAACAGCAGACATGCCGGATCATCGGAATGGATAGCCGGGCCGACAAACTCGGCGTAAGGTTTTGCGGAAATCTCTTCAAGCAAAGCGGTAGACACGGCCTCGGGTAAAATCAATCGTTCTCGAAAAGCAGCGGTGGTCAGAAGAACTGTTGTCCCCGCATCTTGCATCATCTTTCTGAGCCGTTCGGGTGGATCACTGGGTGCGACCGGAAAGTACGCGCACCCAGCTTTAAGTATGCCGAGGAAGGCAGCAATGCCGAGCGGACTTCCAGGCGCACACACCGCCACAAAGGATCCAGCATTGAGACCGTACTCTGAAAGCCATGCGCCGATCGCATTCGCCTTCTGATTCAGTTCCTCGTAGCTGAATTCGCCGTCGGCAAACGTCAAAGCTGTCGCGTTTCCCTGTGTCCGCACGAACTCTTCGAAAACAGAATGTACGGGCGAAGACGGATACGGATGCGCTGTAGCATTCAGATCGACAAGTAACCTGCGGCTTTCCACTTCCGTCACAAGCTGCACATCGTCAATGTGCTGCCTGGGATCGTCCAACAACTGTCGCAGCAGATTCAAGTATTGTGACTGAAGGCCATGAATAAACTCTTTATCGAAAAGATCTGTGCAATACTCCAGATCGAGGCGGTACGCACCGCCCTCTGGCCATACTGCGATCGAGAGGTCCATTGGAGAAATACCAATGTCGAGTGGCTTCGCATCAATTCGAAGGCCCTCTAGCTGGATAGGCTCCAATGGGACATTCTGCATGATGAAGGCAATCTGAAACAGAGGATTTCGACTCAATTCCCTGGCCGGTTGCAGCCTTTCCATCAACACGCTGAATGGAAGCTCCTCATGAGCATAAGACTCATGCGCAACGCGCCGAACCTGCCGCAGCAGGTCCTGAAATCGCGGATTACCGCTCATGTCACAACGGAGGACCAGATTGTCGACAAAAAATCCAACGACCGAAGAAAACTCCCCTCGCGATCGATTGGAATTCGCAGTTCCTACCAACAGGTCCGTCTGTCGCGTGTAGCGGTAGAGCAACACTTCAAAGACAGCGAGCAGAAACATGAATGGAGTAACATCTCTTTCGCGACAAAGCTTTTCAACTGAATCACGCAAATCCGCATCGATCGTCAGAGAGGAATGCTGCCCGCGAAAACTAGGCACAGCAGGTCTGCGTCGGCCGGAAAGTTGAGAAAGCGGCAAAGGCCCTCTGAGGCGGTCAACCCAATATTCAAGATGGGTCTCAGAATTTTGCTGTGTCGCGTCACTCTCCAGCCGTACAAAATCTCGAAATCGCGAGATGAGAGGCGGAAGCGATGGCTCTTTGCCTGAGCGCAGGTAGGAATAAATCGTTCCAAGCTCGCGGGCGAGAATGCCAAGCGACCAACCATCGGAAATGATGTGGTGCATTACCAGCGTCAGTAGATGTTGATCAGAAGCAGTGCGATATAGAGTTGCGCGAAAGAGCGGTGCGCTCTCCAGCATGAACGGCGCCCGAGCCCCTTCAACTGCGCGCCGATTTGCTTCGTTTTGAGCGTACTTGCGCTCCAGATCGGAAAGATCAACGAAATCAGGATTCCAGGTATTGCCATTTACAACTCGCGCGAATGGCTTGCCATCGCTCTCATGGAAAGCCGTTCGAAGAGATTCATGCCGATTTACCAAAACGCGAAGACTATCCTCGAGAGCGCCCCGCTGCAGTTCACCGGTCATCTGAATGCCCACCGCCATGTGGTAAACCGGGTTCTGCGGGTCCATTCTTTGAATAAACCAGAGCCTGCGCTGTGAACTCGACAGTGGAAATTCGGTTGCGTCTCCGTCGAGCTCATGATAGTTGCTTTCAGTCGAAGCCTTTAGCAGATTGAGAATCTCTTCTTTCCGCGCAGCTAGCTCATTGCGAACTTCCGGAGTGATCACCCCCTTGGGCGCATTGCATTTGAGACGGTCTCCCTCCATCGAGAGGACCACCCCGCGCGAGCGCAAATCGGAAAGCATCTGGATCAGCGAACTCATAGCGCTATGTCCTCATAATCGGCAGATTGATCTGGCAAACGTACCTCGCCGGGGTTTGCCCCCACCATCGCATTCAGATAGGTGGCAGCCCGTTGAATCGTGGGATATTCAAACATGAAGTTGGCGGGCAGCGTAGCTCCAGAGGAATGCTGAACACGGTGTTTCAGCTCCAGCGCCATCAATGAATCCATCCCCATTTCTGCGAACGGCTTGTCTTCATTCAGCTCAGTGGCTGCATCCATCTCCAAAACCTTTGCAACTTCGTTGCGCAGAAAGTTGCGGATGATTCTCAGCCGCTCTTCGTCAGATGCATTCGCGAGTAAGAATCGCAGGTCCTCAAGGTGTAGAGCGACGTCCGCCGCCCTGGCCGAAATCGCTGGCGTCTCTTCGCGATCCAAACTCCGTTCATTGAACCAGTAGTGTTTCCGCTCAAATGGATACAGAGGCAGCTCCGCCCTGCGCAATTCCTTACCCGCTCCGATCCGCTTCAACTTCACACCACTGTTACGAACAAAACCTTCCGCAATAACATCTGGAGTCAACTCATCCGTGTGCCCCTGGCCTTCGCGGCGCGCAGGTTTTGCACATCCTCGATAAACACCGCCCGCCGCCTTCCCATTCAGCCAGTCCGACAACTTCTCCGCAGCCTCTTCTCGGCTGCCTGCAACCACAGCTAGCCGTTCCGCCAGCGCCGCGCGTCCCGTGCAAGCAGTCTGGCAAATCTCGCGCCAGATCCACTTGGTGTCTCTCAAATATGTCGAATATTTTCCAGCTAGCCGCCGCAGTGAATCTTCAGTCCGCGCCGAAATCATTAAAGCGTCGGCGCCATCAGGCATCTCACTTTGCCTTTCGTCACGCGCCCACCCTTCCACCACCAGGTGTGCATTGGTGCCGCTAAATCCGAATGAGCTCACTCCGCCGATGCGACGGCCAGCAATAGGCATCCAGGCGGTTGTCTTCGACGGTAATTCAAGAGAAAGTTCATCCCACCGAATGTACTCGCTCAAGCAGTTTCTCTGTAGTTGCCCTGAAATCTCTCCATTAATCAGGCTCAATACCAGCTTGATGAGTCCAGCCACTCCTGCAGCCGCTTCCAGATGCCCGATATTTGCCTTCACAGAACCTACAGCGAGCTTTTCTGATCTCCCAGCAAACACGGCCCCCAGCGCTTCACTTTCCACCGGGTCGCCCAGTTTCGTACCTGTGCCGTGCGCCTCAACATATCTCACTTCCGACGGCGCAACACCGGCACGCCGGTGCGCCTCACGAAGCAGCGCTTGTTGAGCCAAACCATTCGGCGCCGTCAAGCCGCTCGAAGGTCCATCCTGATTGACCGCAGACCCTAAAATGACCGCCAGGATTCGATCACCGGCTGCTTCGGCATCCTTCAGTCGCTTCAATACAATAATGCCGCAACCCTCGCCGCGCACAAATCCGTCTGCCGAACTAAGAAATGGAGTACAGGTTCCGCTTGCTGACAGCATGCCTGCTTGAGCAAATGCGACAGACGCTTCTGGAGCAAGGATCAGGTTCACGCCTCCGGCCAAAGCCATCGAGCACTCCTGCCGCCGCAACGCCTCGCATGCCAGATGCACCGCAACCAGTGACGATGAACACGCGGTATCCACTGAAATCGCCGGGCCATGCAGCCCCAGAGTGTAAGCAATCCGGCCAGCGGCAACACTCGACGCTACTCCAGCAGCAAAATGCGGATGAAGCTTTTTGAGATCACCGCTTCTTATCTGCAACTGCGCATAGTCATGCGAAGTAATCCCGATGTAAACTCCCGCTCTCGTCTGATAAAGCGAGACGGGATCAATACCGGCGTGCTCCAGCGCTTCCCAACTAACCTCCAGCAAAAGCCTTTGCTGCGGATCCATCGCGCCCGCTTCGCGCGGAGAGATTCCGAAGTGTTGCGGATCAAAGAGATCAACCTGCCTCAGCAGCGCCGCGCAGTGCGCGGAATCCGGCAACTGCACTTCGCTATCCGTAGTGCGTAATCGATCTTGCACTCCATTTGAGATCGCGCAATGTCCATCGCGCAGCAAACGCCAATATGAATCGGGCCCATCTTCAGCGCCAGGAAAACGGCAGCCAATCCCGACAATGGCGATCGGACCCGACTGCTCAGCTTCCAGCTCGCGAATGCGCGCCTCCGCCTCCTGCAGTTTCAGAAATGCCAGCTTCAACGGAGAGAGCGGCTCCTTTGCTTGTTCCGGATAGTTCATCGTTCCGCCAATCGCTCCCTCAGCAGTTCTTCCACCTCGGCATCTGTCATGCCCTGCAGAGCCTCGGCACTTACCATCTTCGGGTTTGCAGCAGCAACATTTTCCAGCCCTTGTGCCGGAGATGCGGTCACCATCGTTGGCGACATGAGGTTTCTTAACCAATTTGTCAGTTCCCCTACAGTGCCGGTATCGAAAGCAACTGTGGCCGAAATCTTTCCTTCCAGGCCCAGAGCCTTGCCCAGTTCGTTGCGAAGCTCCAGCGCGATTAAAGAATCCATCCCCAGATCTCCCAGTCGATCCCGATCACTGAGTTCCTCCGGTGAAATCGCCAGTCGGCATACCCGGCAGATCACCTGACGCACAACGCCGCCAATCAGCTCTGAACTTGGAGCTTCCGCACGCTCAGCAGGCATTGTGATCAAATTCTCTCTCGCCATTTGCGGTTGCCCGCTGGCATCCTTTCTTGTTCCACCGCTCTCAGACTCAACATGAGAACCGTCATGCGAATATCCGAAATCGCGTTGCGCCAGCACCACATGCTGACCTACAAAACGCGCCGGTGAGTCCTTCGCCGGAAGGCTTGTCACTTGTTCGAATCCTCTGTCCATCAGAACATCGCGCCATTTGCTCTCAGAGAGCAGCGGGTGTTCAGCGCGCTCTGAATCTTCGAAATGCTGCCATCCTTCGATCAACCCAATCGACATGTCAAAGCATGTTTGGTGAACCGTAGTCTCAATCAAAACAAGAATGCCGCCGGGAGCGAGCATTCGTCTAATTCGGCCCAGAGACAGAGAAAGATTGCGGCACGTATGAAGGGCATTGGCCGCCACCACGACATCAAAATATTCGACCGGTAGATCCTGTTCCTCGGGCTCGCGGTCGAGATTGAAAAGACCATGACGAATAAATGGAAACTGCCCGAAATTTTGTCGCGAACGACGCAGGAACAGCTCAGAGACATCGGTAAACCAATATTCGGTCTCGTTCGGTGGCAACAGAGGCGCCACGGCGGACGTTGTACCTCCCGTCCCGCCTCCTATCTCCAGGACGCGTACATTGCGCTTCCTTCCCCACCCCTGAACCGCGGCCCGAATACCATTCGCCACAATAGCGTTGTTGTATCGTGCCTCAAGGGATTGCCGATAGAGCGCCTCCGCCAGATCGAACGACCCCGCCGGAAAAAGTGTTTCCAAAGGGCTGATTGTTCCGGTCAGCACATCTCCTAGAAGCGCCCCACAACGCTTGAAATAGGCCAGCAGGCCCGGCTCTGTCTCTAATGCTTTCTCCACATCGCGCCAGAGATCATCCAGCGCAATAGAGCCCAAACTTCCTACTGCACTGTATCGCTCATTGGATTCGACAAGTACTCCCGCGGCAGCCAGGCCCTTCAGCCATCGTTCAACCAGCCTGTGATAGAGCGGCTGAAAGCCGCAGTTCCGCATCACATCACTCACTGTAGCCGCCGCTCCGTCAGAAAAAGCACCGGCGTCCAAAAGAACATTGCGCGCATATGCCATAGTCAGCCGCCCAAGAGCCGCCCAACGCTCGGGATAACTTTCCGGTTTCCATCCAAGAGGCCCCTGCCAGCTCTGTCGCGTAGCCTCTGCACAAACCTCTTGCCAAACTCGCTCGCGTTCGCGCCTCCATTGAATCTCTGGAGCCTCTCCAAACCAGAACCGTTGCCTCTGAAAGGAATAAAGCGGCAATGCAGTACGTCTTGCACTCGCCGATTGAACCGGCAACTCCTCGCCCGTCAAAAACTTCACTGCCAACCGCTCCAGCGCATCATCAGAGGTCGTGCCTTCCATCGCGCTTCCGCTTCCGATCGTCACTCCGTAAGCCACATCTCCCGCAAGCCACGTCTCCATGGAATCGGCTGCGGCCAATGCCTTGGAAGCTCTCACGGCCAATCGCTGTGTCAGCCTGGCACGCGTATGCAACGCGCTCTTGCAAATATCATCAAAACTCTCGTCCGTCTTTCGCAGAAACTCGACATAGCTGGCGCCCAGCGACCGCAACGCCTGCGGACTCGCTGCAGAGATGCAAAGCAGCGCCTCTTGAGATGAGCGCATTGCGACAGCCGGGACTTCATCCATCGCATCCTCGACAGAACTTACAATCACATGTGCATTCGTTCCACTAAATCCAAATGAACTGACGCCAGCAAAATGAACGCCCTCTTCTTCCGGCCAGCGCGTCAAGGTATGAGGGACTTCAATCGGCCAACGCGTCCAGTCAATGCGCGAATTCGGCGAAGAACAGTGAAGATGCGGCGCAATGCAATGGTCTGCCTGCAACATGAGAACGACCTTGATCAGGCCAGTCAGACCCGATACCCCTTCGCCATGCCCCAGATTAGTCTTCACCGATCCAATGCGAAGCGGATTCAGTGCGCCACGCTTCTCGCCGTAGATCGCCCCTATCGAGAGAAACTCCATCGGATCGCCAAGCGGCGTGCCCGTTCCATGTGCTTCAACATAACTCACTGCAGTGGCTTCGACTCCAGCATTCTCCAATGCCGATCGCATCACCTTCTGCTGCGCCCGAACATTCGGCGCAGTGAGCCTCGCGCTGCGTCCATCCTGATTCACCGCCGTTCCACGGATTACCGCCAGCACCGGGTCGCCATCGCGCCGCGCATCACTCAGCCGCTTCAACACAACAACACAGCAACCTTCGCTGCGCACATAGCCATCGGCGGCATTATCAAATGTACTGCACCGTCCGCTACGCGATAGCATGCCGCTCCGCGCGAAACAGACGTGCAAATCCGGAGAGAGAATCAGATTTGCGCCACCAGCAATCGCAAGGTTTGTCTCTCCCATGCGGAGACTTTGCACCGCGTGATGAACGGCCACCAGCGATGAGGAGCAAGCCGTATCGATCACCTCGGCCGGACCGTACGTCCCCAGAAAGTGCGCAATCCGCCCAGCCGCAACGCTGCTTGCACCACCAATCCCCGTATAACCATCCATCTTCCGCGGATCTTCCAACAGCATGCGCGTCCAATCATTGTTGGATATTCCGATCCATATTCCCGTCGCTGAACGAGCCAGACTGTGCGGATGAATCAATGACCGCTCAAGCGCCTCCCATGTGAGTTCTAGCAACAGCCGCTGCTGTGGATCAGCTTTCGAGGCCTCTCGAAAATGCATGCCAAAGAACTCCGCATCGAAGGCATCCACATCCGAAATAAACCCGCCATGAACGTCGTATGCCGTGCCGATTTCATCCGGGTCAGAGCCTTGAAAGGAAGAAGCGTTCCAGCGCTCTGGTGGAACCGTGCCTATCAGATCCTTCCCCTTCTCAAGAGCCTCCCAGAACTGCTCCGGCGATGAAACTCCGCCCGGAAGCCGCAAAGCAGTCCCAAGAATCGCAATCGGTTCCCGCATTTGCTCGTTGCTGATCACTGGGAACCTCTTTCTTCCAAAGCGGCCGCCAACAAAGCCTGACTCAGATTGCGCAACAAGAAATCACGTGCGCTATCCAGATAAAGATGTCCCTCCTCAAGGACAAAATTCTCGAACTTGCCTGAAGTCTGCTCGCCCCACGCCTCTACCTGCTCCAAAGGTATAGTTGCATCGAACCTGCCGGCGAAGGCCGTGATCGGGCAATCCAGGGATTGATGTCCATCCTGGGGATACGCTTCGAGCAAACAGATGTCGGCACGTAAAGTGGGAAGAGCCAGCGCAAGGAACTCTTTGTCAGCCAGAACAGGTGCAGGAATACCGCCGTAGCGCGAGTCCACTTCACTAATAAGCGCCTCATCTTCCAGATGGCCCATGGGCGGTAAAATAGGCTGGCACTGCGGAGCGCCACAAGCCGATACGAAAAGATGCAGAGCCTCGCGGCCGATCCGCCGTCGTATCTCGTGCAATGTCTCAAATGCAATTAAACTGCCCATGCTGTTGCCGAAAAACGCAAATGACCGGTCTACAGACAGACAGTCGATCACCGCATCGGCAAGATCATTCACAAGCGGCTCCATGCGCTGATAGGGAACCTCATAGAAGCGCGACTCTCGTCCCGGCAGCTCGACGACAATAGTTTCAATCTCAGGAACTAATCGGTCTGCCCATTCTCGAAATACAGCAGGCCCATTTCCGGCATGCGGAACACAGAACAGCTGCACAACTGAATTGTTCCGATATCGAGTTCGCCTGAGCATGTATACCGCCGGTTGCCGAAGGAGTTAGTACTGCGTTAAAGTGCCTTCTTTTCTGCCTCTACGTATAGTTGCAGCAAATATGGCAGCGCTGGCGGGCAATATCACCACGGCAATAATCGCCAGTGTGCCAACCGGTTTCGCCACCTCGGCTAACGATGCCCCCTTGAGCATGGTGAGCCGCAGTGCTTCCAGGGAATACGTCACTGGAATCAAAAAGGAAATCTTCTGCATCCACACCGGCATCACGTCAATTGGAAAATAAGCCCCGCCCAGAATGCCCCCCAGGCCGCCTAGAACCCATGTGATCGGATCGCCCTTCTTCAGCCAGACAATAGCGGCTGCCGAGAGAACTCCGAACGCTATGAAGATCGCAACCGAGACCAGCAGCACAAGCAAAGTTGCAGGCACATCCACATGCCGCAGATCCACTCCAAACAGAAATGCTCCGCCTAGTAGAATGAGCAGCAGTTGTATTCCTCCGGAAATCAGGCTGTAAAGCGATGACAGCATCACGATCGTAATACTGTCCGTCTGGCTGCACAGCATTGCCTCTAGGCAGCCCGTGACTTGAGCCGTCCGAATCGAATCAGAAAACATCCTCAGCATCAGGTCAAAGTAGCGGGCAAATGCCACCCCAACAAGCGCAAAGGGAAAGTAGGCCAGTCCCGAATGGCTAAGGGTACTTGACGCCGTTGGAGAAACTAGCCGGCCCACAAAGCGCAAAATGATCAGCAGCATCAAAGATTCCATCAAGCCCATCACAAACGAGGCCTGATAGCCGGACTCTATGCAAAAATCGCGTCGGATGAATGCAAATGCTTTTCTCAGCAACGGCATCATGAGCGCTCTCCGTTCACCATGAGCTGCCGGTAATACTCAAGCACGGTAGTACCTCTTGCATTGAGCCCTTCAATCGATTCCCTGCCCAGGATATTTCCGCCTCCAACAACCAGGACTTTGTTGCATAGCAATGAAGCTTCATCCGGTCTGTGCGTGGCGATCAACAGCGTCTTCCGTGAATTGCGATGAATCGTAGACAGAATCAGTTCAACAATCTGGTCACAGGCCACCGGATCGAGTGCGCGGGTGGGCTCGTCCAGAATCAATAGATCCGGTTCCGCAATCAGCACCCGCGCAATTGCCAAACGCTGCTTCATTCCGCTGCTGTATGTGTAAACTGCTTTGTCTCCCGCGTCCGACAGACCCACGAGTTCCAGAACATACTCAATGCGCTCGCGCAGTTGTCTCCCGTAGAGGTTGTCGAGCGCTCCAAAGAATTCAAGATTCTGCACGCCGCTTAATCGCCAGAAAAAACTGCGCTCTTCGTTAAAGACAAATCCCACCGATCTCCGGGCTGCCGCGCTCTGCTCAAGCGTGCTATGCCCGTTCACCAACACCTTCCCCTCGGTGGGCAGCAAGACTCCCGCTATCAACTTAAGCAGAGTCGTCTTGCCGGCGCCGTTCGGACCCATCACCGCAATGCGATCACCGGTTTGCACGTCGAGGTTCGCATTGGAAAGCGCTGTACCTACACGCCGCCGCCGAAAGGGTGCCAGCACCCATTCCCGATAGCGCTTCGGGATAGGAAAACGCATCGTCACATTCTCAACCGCAATGAGCGCTGATTCACGCGGGCAGCTATCCGAGATCGTGGCAGAGGCCACGTTAGCTGTTGTCACAAAATCCCGGCCTCTCTATATTCCGTCTCTTCGGACGGCTCAGCCATAGCCTCGTCCAGGCATCGGCGGATGATCTGGGCAACCTCTTTTCCGTGCTCGCTCAGCATCGTTTCATGTTCCCCTGGGACGACGTGAATATCGTATCCGGCTTCGGAAAATCCAGTCCAGCCAAAATCGTGGCCAAGGTTAAGCTCTTCTTCATTCCTGATCAGAGTTATCCGCCCAGACCAGCTTTTAAGCTTGTGTCTGCTCAGCAACCGCCGGTAGCGATCTCTGCGCGTGTCGAAACGGCCCATCTCGCGATCTTCTGCGGATATTGCAATTCCCAGTTTTCGATTCGCCACTTGGAGAAACATGCGGAGCCGTTCTCCGCTCCTGGCGCGGACAATCCCAAAAAGCACATCGCGGATGTGTTCCAGCCTTTTCTTGAAGAAAAACAGATCCATGTGCAACAGCCGCCGCTGCGATGGCCGTACAGTATCCAGCAACGCCACCAGTTTGACTTCCTCGCCTTGCTCCTGAAGTAGCCTTGCCATCTCCACAACCGCGATACCATCCACGCAGTTGCCCCCCAGCAAATAGGGTCCCGCAGGCTGAACCTTGCGCAATTCCGCTATATATTCGTGCGCCAGTTCCTCCACGTTGTCATAGTCGGCTCCGCCTTCCTCCATCCATCGCGGCTGAAACCCAAAGACCGGCTGATCTTTGCCAAGGTGAGGAATCAGATGGGCAAGAACAAGCAGCGGGCCATCCGGTCTATAAAATCCCGCAAGGAAGAAGAACGGCGTGCGGCTGCCGTGCGGTTGCGCAGCCACCAGGCGCGGCCAGTGTGTCTGCTCGCTCGTATAGCTGTACCTGCGAGTGGATGGCTCAAAAGAAATGTGGCTCGCTAGACTGGCGATTGTCGGATAAACAAAGATCGATCGCAGAGGCAAATCCATATCAAGCTCGGCTCGAATATCGGAGACAGCTCGAGCCGTAGTCAGGGAATCTCCCCCAAGTTCAAAAAAATTGTCATGTACTGAAATCTGTTCAACCTGCAGCACAGCCCGCCAGATCTCCTCTAAAACAGCTTCCACATAATTGCTTGGCATTACGCGCTCTGGCGCCATCCATCCATCAGCCGGCTGCGACTCACTGCGTCCCCGTTTGCCATGCCCATTTTCTTCCAGCATCGCGCGAAACTTGGAGCCGGCGAGAGCCTTTCGATCGACTTTATTGTTGGGAGTCAAAGGAAAGCTATCAAGCTTGATAAATACCGCGGGAATCATTGCGTCCGGCAACTGTCTGCGCAGATTTTTGCGAAGTTCAGCGGCATCGACCCTGGCATGTCCCCGCATTGTCCAATAAGCGATCAGTTTCTTATCGCCCGGCTTATCTTCGCGAACAGTAACCACCGCCTGTGCCACATTCGGATGGCGTCCCAGCGCAACCTCTATCTCGCCCAGCTCGATACGATGGCCACGAAACTTCACCTGATCATCCGCGCGGGTGACATACTCCACATCGCCGCCAGAAAGCCTTCGCACCAGGTCGCCCGTCCGATACATCCGCGTTCCCGAACACCGGACGTGGCTTTCTACAAACCGTTCCGCGGTCAGATTCTCAAGATTCCAGTAACCCCTTGCCAGTCCTTCTCCGCCAATGAAGAGCTCTCCCGTCAGTCCAGGCGGAAGTAGCCGGCCGCTCTCATCCAGAACGCATATCTGCGTATTGGCAATAGGATGTCCAATCGCAATTCGATCAACGGGTCCCTCAATACGCTGCACAGTCGACCAGATGGTAGTTTCCGTCGGACCGTAAAGGTTCCACAGTTCTGCTCCGGTCTCTAACAGTTGCTCCGCCAGATCAAGCGGAAGCGCTTCACCGCCGCAAAGAATCTTGAGCCCCGGCTTTCCCTTCCAGCCGGATTGAAGAAGCAGCCGCCATGTGACCGGCGTAGCCTGCATCACGGTGATCTTGAATTCCGTCAGCAGCCTGGCCAGAGCAGTTCCGTCTGCGACGGCACTCCTCGGCGCGATAACCACTTGAGCACCGCTCACAAGCGGCAGAAACAGCTCCAGGCCGGCAATATCAAAAGACAGGGTTGTTACCGCCAGCAGCCGGTCCGCGGAGGTAATCCCCGGCTCCCGCATCATTGAGGCCAAAAGGTTGACCAACGACCGGTGGCGAATCTCCACGCCCTTAGGATTCCCTGTCGATCCGGACGTATAGATGAGATACGCAAGGTCATCGGGCATCACAGAAACCGGGGGCGGACTTTCAGCCTCATTCAGATGTCCATACCGCTCTCGATCCAGGCAGATGAAGGAAGGCAGCGCGCTGGGTAAGCGCTTGAGCAGGTCGCTCTCAGTCACAAGAGCGGAAGCCGCCGCATCTCTGAGCATGTAGGCCAGCCTGCCAGCGGGATAATCAGGATCAAGCGGAACATACGCCGCGCCAGCCTGCCAGACCGCAAGTGGAGCGACAACCAGATCCACAGTTCGATTCAGGCAAAGTGCAACCCGGCTTCCGGGCCCCACGCCTAACAGCCGCAACTGATGAGCCAGCTTGGCCGCCCGAGCCCACAGATCTCGAAAACTTAATTGCTCCTTGCCACAGATAACCGCAATCTTTTCCGGAGATGCCGCCGCCTGCCGTCGCACCCACTCGTGCGCAGTGTCGGCAGGTAACGGTATAGATGGACCGTTCTTTTCGGAAAACCACTCTTCAGCCTGCACGTCGGACACCAGAGCAATATCCATTAGCTGCGTATCAGGCTGAGACGCCATCTGCGCCGCCAGAGTTTGGAAGCAGCCCGTGAAGCACGAAATGGTGGCCGGATCGAAGAGCGCGCCATCATATTCCAGCGAGCCATAAAATTTCCCTTCGGCCTCCCACATATACAACGTCATGTCCAGATCGGTCCCGCCGCTTACCACCTGGTATTCCTGAGCCCCCGGTGTATTGAGCAGCACGAACGCAATCTGAAAAAGCGGGGAACGGGACATATCGCGCTTTGTCACAAGCTCCCGAACCAATACCTCAAAAGGAACATCCGCATGGCTCAGCGATTCGAGCACCGTAGTGCGGACGCGATTAACCAGTTCTCTCGCCGTAATGCTCTGGTCCACTGCGGTTCTAAGCAGTTGTGTATTGATGAAGCATCCGATCAGCCCTTCCAGCTCCGGCACGGTCCGCGTCGATACCGGAGTGCCAACAACAATATCGCCCTGTTCGGTGTACCGGGCGAGAAGCGCTTTGAAAATCGCCAGCAACATCATGAATGGAGTCGCGGCGCTCTCCCGAGCCAGTCGTCTCAGGGATTCCGATGTGACTTCATCCAACTGAAATGAACCAAGTCGCGGCTTGTATTCTAGCGATGCTGTGCGCGGATGATCCCGAGGAATCTCAAGAGAAGCGGGTGCCCCCTTCAGCCTGTCTTTCCAGTATTTAAGCTGGGGCGCCACCGCTATCGAGCTCATCCGCTCGCGCTCCCACAGTGCGTAGTCGCCATACTGAACCGGAAGCCCAGCCAATTCGATCGCCTGTCCGCGACGCACCGCTTCATACAGTGAGCAGAACTCAGTAAAAAAGATGCCCAATGACCAGCCGTCGCAGACGATATGATGAGCGGTCATCACAAGCTGGCAATCATCGCTGGAAAGACGAATGAGGGCCACGCGGAAGAGACATCCACTTGCAAAATTGAACCGGCGCGCTGAGAACTTCCGTATCGTTGACTCTGCCGCCGTCATCTTATCAGTTCCTGCAAGATGAGACAGGTCATAAATCTCAACAGTGGGCGACATATCCGGTTGAACTTCTTGGGCGGGAACACCGTCCGCCTCTACAACACGTGTGCGCAGAATCTCGTGCCTCCGCACAAGGGTATGCAAAGCGCGCTCCAGCAAATTGGCATTCACAGCACTCTGAAAAGGTCGCCTGGCAGTGATATTGTGGGCTGTGCTCTCCGGTTTTAGATTTTGCTGAAACCACAAGCGCTCCTGGGCAAAGGACAGAGGCATCCGCTTGTTCGGTTCGTATCGTCTGGGGATGGATGGGGATGCGCTAGATACGCAGAGAGTCCGGATGATTTCTGTTTTGCGTGCGACAAGAGCCTTTTCCAGTTCTTTCGTAAGGCGGCCAGCGGGAGCGTTACAGCGCAGTCTCCCCTCCTCGACACTCACATGAATGTCCAGCCGGCGAAGTTCCGATAAGAACTCTACGGTACTCAAATACTCCACAGAGCTGACCATGTAATCTCGTCTGGTATCCCGTCAGGAAAAAACATCGGCAGAGAACCCTGCCGGGATCATGCACATATCGTCAGCGGTGGTTGACGTAACTTCCTTCTGACGCTTCCATCAGCATTCACTCCTACCGGCTCACTAATTTCATCGGCCGTATGGAGAGAATTCAGAGCTGCGCCTTGTCTGCGAATCCACCCGGCAAAACTGCATACGGACCATTACGGCCGTGCAAACACTGGGAATAATTGATTCAATTCGTCAGACAACCACCAAGGCAATCATTATGTTAGCAACCTTTCATTACCGTGACTTTAGCACTCCAGAGCCATTTTCAATGGCCACTTAGTAACATCCCCTTTCGTCCACGGCTCAGTTACCATGGTTCTATAGTGTTTTCAGCTACTTGCAAAAAATAGCTTTGGGAGATCTTCCGGATGGGAACTGCATTGAATCTCTGGTACACCCGTCCTGAGAATCTGCCTGCGCAGACAATCGCCGAGGATTGCGAACGTATCCTCAGCGAAGAAGAGTTCCTGCACAGCAAAACCTTTCGCTTTGAAAGGCATCGTCGCGAATATCTAGCCACCCGGCTCCTGGTGCGCACCGCACTGTCTCACTATCACCCACTTCCTCCGCATGCCTGGAAGTTTCAGGCAAACCCTTACGGAAAACCCGCCATCGACCCGGATTGCGGTCTGCGCTTCAATTTGTCGAATTGCGCAGAGTTAGTTGTTTGTCTCATCGGGAAAGACATCGAACTCGGTATCGACATTGAGCCGTTTAATCGCGCAGAAGACGTAGTAGAGCTTGCCTCCGATGTCTTCTCGCCTCGCGAATTAGCACAGCTCGAGAGTTTGTCCGAGCCGGAAAGACGGAATCGCGCATTATCGTTGTGGACGCTGAAGGAGTCTTACATCAAGGCAAGAGGACTTGGCCTCTCCCTGCCACTCAAACACTTTTCCTTCGTTTTTGAAGAATCAAACAAATTTCACCTTGAGATAGACCGCGTTCTCGACGACGACGATCCCGCGCGCTGGCAGTTTCGCCTCTTCAATCTCGCGGAACACCGCGCAGCCCTTGCGGTCGAAAGCAGGATTGATCCACACCTGCACATTTGGGAGGCACAACTCCCGACGAAAGCGCCGATTCGCCAGCCTGACGCCATTTCGTCGCTGTCAGAAATTACACTGAATATGTAATGCCTCCAATTCTTAACGCTCAAACTATCTCTAAGGCCTTCGGTGCCGCGCCACTCTTCCGCAACATCTCGCTCACTGTAAGTGAAGGCGACCGCATCGGCCTCATCGGCCCGAATGGCGCGGGAAAATCGACTCTGCTCTCCGTGCTCGCGGGAATTCAGTCGCCTGACTCCGGAGAAGTGGCTGCGCGCAAACGCGCCCGGGTCGCCTATGTCGCGCAGGATTCGTTCTATCCAGCAGGGCTCAACGTGCGCAATGTACTCGAACGCGCGCTTTCTGAAGCGCACATTGCTGAAGATGATCGCGAAGGCCGCCTCCGCGAGCTTGCCGGCCGCACTGGCTTCATCGAACTTACGGCCGAAGCCGCATCGCTCTCCGGTGGTTGGCGTAAGCGCCTCGCCATCGCAGAAGCTCTCGTCATTTCTCCCGATGTGCTTCTTCTCGATGAGCCAACCAACCATCTCGATCTCACCGGAATCCGCTGGCTCGAAGAGCTTCTCGAAAACGCCGGCTTCGCAACCGTCATCGTCAGCCACGACCGCTACTTCCTTGAAAACGTCGCCAACGAAATCGTGGAACTGAATCGCATCTACCCTGACGGCCTGCTGCGCGTGCGCGGAAAGTTCAGCCGCTTCCTCGAAGAGCGCCAGTCATGGCTTGAATCGAACTCGCGTGAGCAGGAGAGCCTGCGCAATCGCGTGCGCACAGAGATCGAATGGTTGCGCCGCGGCCCTAAAGCTCGCACCACCAAGAGCAAAGCCCGTATCGACACGGCTCAGCAGATGATCCGCAAGCTCGCTGACATGGACTCGCGCTCCACTGTCAACAATGCAGGCATCGATTTCCAGGCCAGCGACCGCAAGACCAAGCGCCTCATCACGCTCGAAGACATCTCTTACAAAATCGGCGACCGGACGCTCTTCGAAAATCTCAGTTTCGTCTTCACCGCCGGCACGCGCGTCGGTCTCGTCGGCGCAAATGGCAGCGGCAAAACCACGCTGCTACGCCTGTTGCGCGAAGAGATCGAGCCAACCTCCGGCGAAATTCAACGCGCCGAATTTCTCAAGACCGTCTACTTCAGTCAGCTCCGCGAAATCGATCCCACACTCACACTCCGCCGCGCCCTCGCTCCCGATGGCGATGCCGTCATCTATCAGGGCCGCCAGATCCACGTCGCAAGCTGGGCCGCACGCTTCCTCTTCACCGGCGAACAGCTCAATCAGCCTGTCGAGCGCCTCAGCGGCGGCGAGCGTGCCCGCGTGCTCATCGCTCGCCTCATGCTTGAACCCGCCGATCTGCTCCTCCTCGACGAGCCGACCAACGATCTCGACATCCCCACGCTCGACATTCTCGAAGAAAGCCTGCTCGAGTTCCCCGGCGCGCTCGTGCTCGTCACGCATGATCGTTATCTGCTCGATCGCATCTCCACCATCGTGCTCGGCCTCGATGGCAATGGCAGCGCTGCACAATTCGCCAGTTACTCGCAATGGGAAGATTGGCAGGCCGAGTCCGAGGCTCCAAAGTCAGCGACGGCTCCCAGAGCTGACTCCGCGTCTGCACCGAAACAGGAATCCAAAAAGAAGTTGTCCTATCTTGAAGCACGCGAGTTCGCAACCATTGAACAGCGCGTAGAAGAAGCCGACGCACGGCTCATAGCAGCCCATGCGCATGTCGAAGATCCAACCGTATCCATCGACGCCACGGCACTCCAGCAAGCACTCGTCGAACTCGAAGCAGCTCAGCATGCAATCGATACACTTTATACGCGCTGGGCAGAGCTCACAGAAAAAGCAGGCTGAGCATTCAGGCAAACTCACGCTGCGCTGTAGGCAGTGCCCGATGAGGTATGCGCGTCCCCGCGGCAATCCAACGCATCGCCTGCGGCAGAGCCGGCAACACTCTCGACACCACGCGCTGCCCTATCGGACTCACCATCGCCGCTGCAACTGCACTCGCCAGTTTCATTCCTCGCCGCAATTGCCCGGCAAGCTTGCGCTGATACTCGACCTCACTCGCTCCCGCCAGATACATCTCCGCCGCAAGTGCGCCCGAGTGCAGCGCAATCGCCATCCCATCGCCGGTAAAAGACGGAATCACAGCAGCCTGATCTCCCAGCCTCCACATTCCATCAGCCTCCCGCGCCAGATGCCCATACGGAATCCACCCCACGGACAGCGGTCGCTCCCACTTGGATTCCGCCCCATCGAGTCGCTCGCGCAGCAGATTATTCCCCGTACAAATTTCCTGCATCAACCCAGTCCATCCGCCCGACGCATGCAATGCCGCCTTCCGTACCACCAGGCACAGATTCGCCGCCCCATCCTCAATCAACGAAATCCCGCCATACCCTCCGCGAAAGAGAAACAGCTCCATCGTGTCGCACAGCTTCTCTGCGGCCGCCGGTGTCAGCTTCCAGTGCAGCTTGAATCCCACAAAATCACTCTGCGCTGCACCAGGATCCCGCCTGCGATTCCACCCACGCAGATCGTGCTTCCCCGTCGCCAGAAATACCTTCGCCGCTCGCACCAATGCCCCATCTGCAAGCTCTACGCGCCATCCGTCTTCGTCCTGTACCAGCCGCTCCACGGCTGCGCCTCGCCGAGTCAGGCATCCGGCCTCTTCGGCCTTCGTCAGCAAGGCTTCATCCAGCATCTTGCGTGAAAGCGACAGCGCCTCAAATGGCAACACCGCTTCAACAACACGTTCTCCCGCCGCCAACCGCACTCGCCGCAGCCGCACCGCGCCCAGCCGCAGCGGTTCCACATGCGCCTCGCGCAAATAAGCCACTGCCTCCGGACTCAGGAACTCTCCACAGACCTTATGTTGCGCCGCTCGCTCTTTCTCTATCAGCAGCACCTCGCGCTTTGCCTGCGCCAGCCGCATCGCCGCCATCGCTCCGGCCAATCCGCCGCCAATCACCAGGCACTCCACTCTGCACATCATTGCGTCCTTCGGCTCACGCATAACCGCGCAGGCTTCCATCCGGCAATCGTCACATCCTGCGCGTTCAGTCCCGCAGCCTCACATAACTTACGCCACTCACTCGCCACAAAAGCCCGCTGAATCGAGACCGGCCCGTCGTGCTGCACACCTGGATGCACCCCTGCCAGTCGCGCAAACCACTTGAACTGGTGATACGGCATGGATGCCCGCGAAAGATCATTGATAAACCAACCCATCGCACAGTGGCTCTCCATCCAGCGCACAAATCGCACAACATCTTCATCGCTCAAATGATGTGTAAACAGCGCGCTCACCACAATGTCCACGCGTTGCTGCGGCAGATATGCAAACACATCGCCCGTCACCCACTCGATCTCGCTCTCGGCCTCCGTGGCCTCTGCTGCAATCGCCGATGCATCCGGATTCAGATCCAGCCCCGTCAGTTGCACGCGAATCTCTCGCTCGCGCGCCCACCGCTCAATGCGCCGCAATCCATCGCCATATCCGCAGCCCACATCCAGAATCCGCAGCGGTTCCCCATCGCGGGGCAAATGAAATCCATCCAGCCACGCCAGCGTAGGCCGCATTGCCACAAGCCACCGGTTCACCCGCGCCAGACTTTCGAGATACGCGCGCATGTACTCGCGCTCGCATGGCTCATCCATAATCTCGCGCAACTGCGCCCTGCGGCTGAAATCCAGCTTGCCAGATCGTAGTGACATATCAATATCAGGATGCATGAAACAGCATCGTCTCCGCCGTCACACCCGGCCCGAACGACATCGCGCAGCCCAACTGCCCACTCTGCGCCTGCGCCAGCACATCCGCCAGCACAAACATCACCGTCGCCGACGACATATTCCCAAACCGTCCCAGCACACTCCGTGAAAAGCGCAGCGCATCCTCCGGCAGCTCCATTGCATGCTCCACCGCATCCAGCACCGTGCGGCCGCCCGGATGCACCGCCCACAAGTTCACGTCAGCAATCTCTCTTCCCCGCGTCACCTCGCGGCTTACACCCTTCAACCTACGCTTGATCTCCGTCGGCACCTGCCCGGAAAGATGCATATCAAAGCCGCCATCGCGGATCTTCCACGTAATCAGCCCACTCGTTTGCGGCAAATTCACAGCCAGAAAGCTGTCGATCGCCAGCCCCTGAGGCTCCGCGCCAATCAAACACGCCGCGCACCCATCGGCAAACAACAGAAATGAGAGCAACTGCTCAATATCCTCGGTCTCCTGCAAATGCAGCGTGCATAGCTCCAGGTTCATCACAAGCACCTTCGCGCGCGGCTCCGATCGCACAATGTAATGCGCCGCCTTCAGCGCATTGATCGCCGCATAGCAACCCATGAACCCGATCATTGTCCGCTCTACGGATGTGCTCAGCCCCAGATGCCGCACAATATCGAAATCCAGTCCCGGCGCATACAATCCCGTGCAGGAAGTCACAATCACATGCGTCACGCCGCGCCGCTCTTCCTCGCTCAGCGCCAACCTGTCCAGCGCATTCCCGGCCAGCCGCGGCGCAAACTTCTCAAAAACTTCCATCCGCCGCGCCGTTGTCGGAAATGCTCCGGCCACATACAACTCTTCGCGGTCGCGCCACGTCTTATCCCCGTTCTCCACCGGCTCAACAAACGAATATCTGTGCTCAATCGCCGACATTCTTGCCATGCGCCTAAACAGGCTGCGCGTCGTTCCCTCCGGCAGCATCGTCTCAGCGAACTCCACAAACGGCCGATGCACATCATTCGGTGGAACTGCTGTGGCAATGCGATGAATATGTGCTGTCGTCATATTGTCAGTTCTCCTGAAAATTCCTGCATGTATAGTTCGATGCTATGCCCAATGGACGCAAAAAAGCCCGGCAGGATGCCCGCCGGGCTGTCATTTCATTGTCATTATCGCAGTTGCGTTAGCTGAACAGGTCCTTCATCTTGTCCATAAACGAGGGCGCCGCGGGCTTATTTTCCACCTTCAGCGAATCCTCCAGTTGCCGCATCAGCTCGCGTTGTACTTTGCTCAGTTTCTTCGGCACCTGCACTACTACCGTCACCAACAGATCGCCGTTGCCCTTGCCATTCAGCATCGGCACGCCGCGCCCGCGCACACGCAACTCCCTGCTGCTCTGTGTGCCTTCAGGAACCTTCAGGCTAACCGGCCCGTCAATGCCGTCAATCTCAATCTCCGCTCCCAGCGCCGCCTGCGGAAAACTGATCGGCACCACGCACTTCAGGTCGTTGCCCTCGCGCTCAAATACCTCATGCGCGCGAATCGACAACACCACATACAAATCGCCCTTCGGGCCGCCGCTACGCCCCGCGTCGCCCTCTTCGGAATAGCGAATCCGCGTCCCGTCCTCCACGCCCCTCGGAACCTTCACATTCAGCTTCAGCTCCCGGCTCACGCGAGTCTCACCTCGGCAGGTTGTGCAGGGATCGACCACCACACTTCCCGCCCCTCCACACGCCGAGCACGTCCGCGCTACAGAGAAAAATCCCTGCTGGTACCGGATCTGCCCGCGTCCCTGACATTGCTGGCAGGTCACTGGTCCTCGCCCGGACGCGCTTCCGCTTGCATGGCATGTTTCGCACACCTCCAGCCGGCGGATCTTCACTTCCGTCTCATGGCCAAAGATCGCATCCTCAAAATTGATCGTCAGATCCACGCGCAGATCATCGCCGCGATGCACTCGCGTGCGCCCATTTCCACGCGCCGCGCCGCCGCCACCGAACATCTCGCCAAATAGATCGCCAAAGATGTCGCCCAGATCTACAGCACCTGAGAAACCTCCTCCAAAGGGTCCGCCGGCCGCAGACCCATTCACGCCCGCATGGCCGTAACGGTCGTATGCCGCGCGCTTGTCCGCGTCGCACAGTACCTGGTAGGCCTCGCTGGCCTCCTTGAACTTCTCCTCAGCCGCATGATCCCCAGGGTTGCGGTCAGGATGATACTTCAACGCCTGTTTCCGGTATGCGCTCTTCAGCTCTTGCTCGCTCGCCTCGCGAGAGACGCCCAGCACCTCGTAATAATCCGCTTTCGCCACTGTTGCCACTGTCTCTCTTTTCGCTTATTCGCCGACTGACTTCGAAAACATCTGGGTGCCCCACCCTCGCCGCGTATTTGTTTTTGCGGCTAGGTGGGATCACTGTTCACCGCAACCTGTAACCTATTCGTTAACCTGTTTCGGATTCGACACAACGCGCACCATCGCCGGCCTCAACATCCGCTCACGGATCTTGTACCCGCGCCGAATCTCCTCTGCCACATGCTCATCGGGTAAATCCTCGCGCTTCACCTGGCCCAGCGCCTCATGCACCCGCGGATCAAACAGCTCGCCCACTGTCGGAATCGCCGTCACTTGCAATTTCTGCAGAGCCTCTTCCATCTGCTTCACAATCAGCTCCACGCCGCTCCGCAGTTGTTCGGTCGAACCGGTCGACTTGAGCGCCAGCTCAAAGTTATCCAGCACAGGCAGAAACTGCTCCACCACGTTGCCTGTCGCAAAATCCCGAAACTCCGTTTTCTCGCGTTCGGCCCTTTTGCGCGCATTTTCAAACTCGGCCTGCAGCCGTGCCAGCCGATCCAATAACTGATCGCGCTCGCCCTTCAACTGCGCCAGCTCGACCTTCGCCTGATCCAGCGGGCCACTCTCATCTCCGGCCTGCTGAATCGCATCGGCCTCCGCCGAGGCATCCAGCCCCTCAGGTTGCAATTCACCCATTTTCACTTCCGCTTCCTTCGCTTCCACTTCCTGTTCAGGCATACGTTTCCACAACTTCCCTAGTTGTTCACCAATATTTCTGCGTTGTCTCAAGGATAGATCTTCGCTTTCGCACACGGGATGCGCTGTTGCTTTTCCGCTAACTTGCTGACTCGCCGCGCGCAAAGCGCGCTAACTCGCTGCCTTTGTTTTCTATTCCCTGGTACCTATTCCCTCGCTCCAACAATTCTCTCCGAGAGCTGCGCGATATACCGCACAGCGTGAATCATTTCCTGATATTGGATGCGCGTCGGCGCAATCAGCGCCACCGTTCCCAAAACCGAGCCCTGACTCGCATCGCCCAGCCGCGCCTGTGCGCCGATCAGCACAAGATCCTGCATCGCAGGCGACGCCGTATCCAACCCCACCACCACGCGTACTTCCTGCTCCCGGCCATCCACATACGCTGTCAGCAGTTCCACCAGCCGCTGCTTAGCCTCAAGCGTCACAAGCATCTGCCTCAGCCGCTCGCGGTCTACCTCCGCCGCAATCAGGTTCGCCATTCCGTCCACAAACACCGTCGGGCCAAATATCGAGTTCGTGTCGCTCGTCAGCGCACCTTTCCTGCAAAGTTCCTCCACGCTGGTCAGCAACGCGCGATACGCCTCGCGCTCAGCCTCCATGCGCTTCGTTACCTCAACCCGGATCCGCTCCACCGGCCAGCCGCGAAAATTTTCATTCAGGTACCGCGCCGCCGTCTCCAGCTCCACATGCGCCAACTCGCGATCCAGTGCCAGCACCCGGTCGTGAACCACCCCGGCCTGAGTCACCAGCACCGCCAGCACACGCCCGGCAGCCAACCGCGAAAAGTGAATATGCTCCAGCACCTGGGTTCCCGTCGTGCTCGCCAGCGCCACACCCAACCCGTTCGAAAGCAGCGCCAGCACCTGTGAGGTTCGCTGCAGATACTCATTCGCGCTCGCAACCCCTGTAAAGCTGTCTTCAATCTGCTCGCGCCGCTCCCGGCTCAATGCACTTTGACTCAACACATTCGGATTCAATGCATTCCGCTCAGGCTCACTCGTCGCCGCGCCCGCAGCCAGTTGCCCCGTCTGCGTAATCTGTTCAACGTAGTAGCGAAATGCTGCCGCCGTTGGCACCCGCCCCGCCGAAGTATGCGGCTGCTCCAGCAATCTCGCATCGGCAAGAGACGCCATCACATTCCGGATCGTTGCCGAGCTCATCCCCTCCCGGTCCGCGAAAACGTGCGCTACCGCCTGCGAAGCCACTGGCTCGCCGGTAGCAATATAGAGTTCGATGATGGCCATCAGCACCAGCCGCTCCCGCGGACTGACGTGCGCCTCACTCATCGCGCCGCTCCTTCACTCTCCAACTCCGGACTTAAACCGAACAAAATAATGAGCTTGACCAGAATACGGATGGAGGTTTCCTCTTCAATTTTAAAAATCTGCTCCTGTTACTGTCAAGGTGTGCGTAGAGTTTAGCTTATTTCCGTGTACGATGGGCCGATGCCAGAACGTGAGCTCTACATCGACCGACTGCGGGTCGTCATGACAGCCCTCGTCATCCTCCACCACACCGCCCTCACTTATGGCGCCATCGGCGGCTGGTTCTGGCGTGAGCTTCCGCCCTCCGCTACTCCAGCAAGCCGCCTATTGATTCTTTTCTGCACCACTAACCAAGCCTATTTCATGGGCTTCTTCTTCCTTCTCGCGGGTTACTTCACGCCGCTCTCGCTCGAACGCAAAGGCTACGCCCGCTTCCTCTGGGATCGCTTCCTACGTCTCGGCATCCCTTTGCTCGCCTTCGGTCTCTTCCTCGGCCCACTCACAGCCGCCATCGTCGAAGCGTTTGCAGGCCACAGCTTCTGGGCCACCTTCGTCTGGCTCTGGAACCACAAGCAGTTCATCAACGGCCCGCTCTGGTTCGCGCAAGCCCTCCTGATCTTCTCTTTGGCCTATTGCCTTTGGCGCAAACTCGCCGGCGCGCCGCTCACTCAATCCGAGCGCACCCCCAAGCCAGTCCCGTCAAACATCTGGTGGTTTCTCAGTGCAGTCGCCGTCGGAGCCGGCGCACTTCTCATCCGCCAGTTCGTCCCCGTCGGCGTCAACGTGTGGGGCCTACAGCTAGCCTATTTCTCCAGCTACATCTTCCTCTTCGCCATCGGCATCGCCGCCTGGCGTTTCGACTGGCTCAGCCAGCTCACCTGGAAAAACGCCCGATTGTCGATCCTCCGCGCCACACTGTTCTGGATCGGCATGCCCGTCGCCACCTACTTCGCCACCACGCATAGCGACAGCGGCAAATCCAACTTCTCCGGCGGTCTTTCCTGGTCCGCCATCTTCTATGCCTTCTGGGAACCCTTCGTAGCCTGGGGCCTCATCGCCGCATGGCTGCTCGCCTTCCGCAAATGGCAGAACCAGCCCTCGAATCTATGGCCCTGGTTAAGCCGCCGCGCCTACGCCGTATACATCATCCATCCGCCCGTTCTCGTCCTCATCTCGCTGCTGCTCCACGGCTGGTCTGCTCCCGCCCTCATCAAATTCGCCGTCACAGGCTCGCTTACCATCGTCGCTTGCTGGCTTTTAAGCGATCCGCTCGTCCGCCTTCCCGCCCTGCGCCGTATCGTCTGAAACTTACTGCAACTCCCTGGAGTCATAATGAGAGGCAGCAAATTCTTTCCTGCGGAGGCTGTCTTTCTCATGCGGAAATACCCGTTCCTGCTTGCCTCTTTCTTTCTCGCCGTCTCCCTATCCGCCGCACAAGTGCCTCCCGCGTCGCCCGACAATCAAACCATCCTCAAGAAAACCGTCAACAACGTCCTCGTTGACGTCGTTGTCACCGACAACAATGGCCAGCCCATTCGAGGCCTTACAAAAGAGCAACTACATATCACTGAAAACGGCGCGCCACAAACCGTCGTATTCTTTGAAGAGCACAACGACGCACTACCCTCGAACACACCCGCATCCAACGCGCCACCCCTCCAGCTTCCACCCGACGTCTACTCAAACTTCCAATCCGCTCCCACCCACGGCCCGTTCCTTGTCCTGCTCATGGACTCTCTCAATACCCCTATAGCTGACCAGGCAAAAGTCCACCTTGCGATGCTCCAATACCTCCGTCTGGTTCCTGCCGGAGTCCAGATCGCCATCTTCGCCCTCAACGAACACCTCAGCATGGTCCAGGGCTTCAACGCAGATCCCTCCGTCCTCAGCGCCGCGTTGAATCAACTCAACGCCCGGCCAAAGCAATCCCGCCTCACCGACGATCCCGGCCATGACTCCTATTACGATGGGATTCCCGACCCATTCACCGGCAGCAGCGCTGTAGCCGCAGAGGCAACCGGGCTTAAAGCCACCTACGTGTCACACGAGGAGACATTGCGTGACGACGCGCGCGTAGGTCCTACGCTTGATGCCATACGATCGCTGGCCGCCTATCTCGGTGCGCTGCCAGGGCGCAAAAATGTGATCTGGTTCTCCGGCTCGTTTCCCCTTTCGCTCAGCGGCGTTGGTCATGACAATGCAATGCGCAGCGAATCCTCCCGCGACTATTCCTCGGCCGTCAGCTCGACAAGTGAGCTGGTATCGCGGGCGCGCGTGGCAATCTATCCCGTGCTTGCCAGCGGCCCCGCCGGCAACACCATGTTCAATACGGATATGCCTAACACCGGCACGCTGCATGACTCCAGCAGAACGCTAGGTCAGGATAACGACCAGGCCTCCAGCGAAATCGATGCGCACAGCACAATGAACGCTCTCGCCGACCAGACCGGAGGCCGCGCTTTCTATTCCAGTACCGATCTCGGCGCAGCCATCCGCTCCGTGCAGCAGATCGGCTCGCACTACTACACCATCGCCTACGCACCCACCGACACCGCCTACGACGGCAAATTCCGCAAGATCGCTATCAAAGCCGATTCCCCGAAGGCTCGCCTCGATTACCGGCGAGGCTACTTCGCCGAAGATCCCGCCTCGTTGCCTTCTACCGTAAGAATTCCATCTTCCACAGACGTCTCTTTTGTGCTGCTCCACGGCGCTCCCTCATCTGCGCAAATCCTCTTCAAGCTCAGCGCTACACCCAAGGAAGGCATCCAACCAGCAGCCAACTCCACTACCATGCGTTACAGGATCAACTGGATCGTCGATCTCCACGGCATCCCCTTCACGCAACAGACGGACGGCTCCCGCAAAGGCGCCTTCTCGCTCGTCCTCGTCGCCTATGACACCAGCGGAAAACTCCTCAACCAGGTCAAAGACGGCGGCGACATCAGCCTCGATACTTCGCTGTACCAGAAATACCTCGCCTCCGGCCTGCAGTTTCATCAGGAGATCGACCTCCCCAGCGGCTACGTCTACCTCCGCGCCGCCATAGTGGACGAAAGCGGCAATCGCTCCGGATCAATCGAAATCCCTCTCAACGTCGCCGCACGACACCCGTCCGGCAAGTAACCTGGCGCACCCACCCGGTCTGCGCCATTTCGTAGAAAGCCTCGGCAGCGGATCATTTTGAAATTTCAGATTTACGGAAAACCATCACTGGCGCTATGCATAACTTCCTGCAAGCCGACTTGTCGGCACCAATCCCAGGAGTTTCCTAAAACGCTTTGGGGGGGAATTATCCAGCAAGTCCGCGAAACCCTTCTGTCTTTATCGGGTCGTCGCGCCTAGTTGGCCGATGGGCGTTGAATGCTGTCAATAACGAGAACTTGCTCCGTCGCTTTGATTGGGACGAGCTTTAGACCGAGCTGATAAAGCTCATCTATGAGTGAATCTCCGCTATCGAGCGATGATGTTGCAATGGGCGCGTCAGTAGCGGGAGCATCAGGTATCTGCATATCGATGTCGTAAAGACCCGCGAGATGAGTATCGTCTTCTACGATGGTGTGAGTTTCGCCCATAAGCATGTCGGCAAGGAACTTAAGGTGGATGCCGTGTGCAACGACTTTGCCGTCTCGCGTGCGCGCTATGCTTCCCGGATAGAACGTCATTTCGCCCAGGTGCAAGGGTTTGTCTGCGTCGGCAGGGTTGGAGGGGTGTAGATGGCTACTGTTGTGAATGAGTTCGAGTGAATAAATGGGCAGCACGCGCTGTTCCCAATGGAAGCGCAGGGTGAAGCGGTCGGTCAGCACCGGCTCGAGCATAGCTTGCGCGTGATGATAGCCGTCAGGCTGCTTGAACAGGGCCTGAAACGTTGAGGCATCGTCGGGATCGATCTTTGCTTCAATGTCGTAGTGCGCTGACCGCGCCCATGATGGGAGACCAACGAGTTGGACGGGGCTACGCAGACGAAAGGCGTCTCGGATGAGTTCTGAGAGCTCGTAGTTCGTTCCAGAAAAGCCATCACGCGTGAACATGATGTTGCCGTTGTGGCCGTCCAAGTTGGGCTTTATGGAGACGACCGCGAAAGAGGGCGCGGTGACCTGCGCTACGATGGATAGCCTCGCAAGTGCTGTGAGGATAAGGAGAGAGATGAGGCCGCTCCTATGGAGGATAATATCCACGCGAAAACCTCAAGAGTTGAAAACCTCATCAAGCGATAGAAAGATGATCAGATGACGCCAGCGACATACAGGCCTGAATGCGGTGAAGTTTAGCACTAACGCCCATAGCATTGTCTGTTTTGCGTCTTTCCGCCGAGGTTCCCACAAAGTTGCGTTTTCGGAAATGACGCGAGAAAGGTTCCTGGAAACGTGCATCTCATCGCTCAATCTCCGATTAACGTTCCATGATCATCAACCAGTGAATTCCAAACGGCGCCACAGCCAAAGCGTCATAATAGAAGCGTCATGCTGAAGCGGATCATTCTCCTCGCGAGCATCTTTTCCTCTGCGCTAGCGCTCCCTGCCCAAACCTCCGCCGCGCCCAAAAACGCTGCCGACGCCGCAGCCCAATGGAAACAGCGCATCGCCACCTGGCGCGCACAGCGAGACAAAGAACTCTCCGCACCTGACGGCTGGCTCACCCTGATCGGTCTCGAATGGCTCAAATCCGGCGGCAACAGCTTCGGCGCCGCTGCCGACAACTCCGTCCCCATCAAAGCCAAGGCTCCCGAGCACTTCGGCATCATCACCGTTTCCGGCAAGACCATCCAGCTTCTCTCCTACCCCACCGGCTTTCCCGCCAACTTCCAGGTCAACGGCAAGCCCGCCCGCGAGGACAAGCTCTCAACCGACGGCGACAATCCCTCCACCATGACCTGGCAAGGAATCACCATGGTCGTCCTCGAACGCGGCGACCGCTACGCCCTCCGCATCAAGGATGCCAACTCGCCTGCCCGTACTGGCTTCAACGGCCTCCACTGGTACGCCCCGGATCTCAACTACGCCGTTGAAGCCAAATGGATCCCCTATCCGCCGGGGCACACTGAAAAAATCCCCACCATCATCGGCACCACGCTCAACCTGCCCGCGCCTGGCCTCGCCGAATTCACCCTCAACGGCAAAACCCTCCGTCTCGAGCCAGTCATCGAAGACCCGCACGACTCCACGCTCTTCTTCATCCTCCGCGATGAAACCAGCAAGACCACCACCTATGAGGCCGCACGCTTTCTCCGCACCCCATTCCCCGATCACGGCCTCGACAAGCCCGGCACGCTCATCCTTGACTTCAACCAGCTCTACAACCCTCCCTGTGCCTACACTCCCTACGCCACCTGCCCGCTCCCACCCCCGCAAAACCGCCTTACCATCCCCATCGAAGCCGGCGAGCAGCGCTACTCCCACTGAACGCACCATCCTTTCAGACTGCTTTATGTCAAAATATGAAGTAACAGACATACAGATCTGAAACGGCGCATTCGGACGGAGATGGGCATGACAATCGACGAAAGACTGGATCGGCTCACAGAACGCCACGAAGCGCTCGCCCAGTCGCTCGAAATCCTCACCGCCGACGTCCACGCCCTCCAGGCTTCCACCACCAGGCTAAGCGAGTCAGTGGAATCCCACCGCGCAGATTTTGAAGCTCTGCGTATGAGCAGCGAAGCCCTCCGCGACGCTGCAATTGCTCAACAGGCAGCCATCGAATCGCAACGCACAGATACCGAATTTCAATACAAAGCTATCGAATCGCAACGCGCGGGCCTCGAAGTCTTGGCCGAAATCGCCCGAGGCCACGAGCGTCGCCTCGTACGTCTTGAAAGCGCCTAATTCTCTTTGCAGGAACCCATAACGATGCAGCCCTTAATTGAAGATCTCCGGATTCTCTCCAATAAAGTCGTTCTCCCCCCGATTTTCCTCGAAGAAGAGCGGCCGGTCTCGGAAAACGCCGCCGCCACCATCTTCAATTCGCGCATCGACATCACGCAGATTCTCGCCAAGCGTGACTCGCGCCTGCTGGTCCTCGTCGGCCCCTGCTCCATCCATGACACCAAAGCCGCCGTCGAATACGCCGGCCAGCTGCAATCCGCCATCAAAGAATTCGGACGCGACCTCCGCATTGTCATGCGCGTCTACTTCGAGAAGCCCCGCACCACCGTAGGCTGGAAGGGGCTCATCAACGACCCGTTTCTCAATGAATCCTTCCAGATCAACGACGGCCTGCGCCTTGCTCGCAACCTGCTCCTCGATCTCAACGAGATGGGCGTCCCTTCCGGCACCGAGTTTCTCGACATGATCTCCCCGCAGTATCTCGCCGGCCTTGTCGCCTGGGGAGCCATCGGCGCGCGCACCACAGAAAGCCAGGGTCACCGCGAACTGGTCAGCGGCATCTCCTGCCCCGTAGGCTTCAAAAACGGCACCTCCGGCAACGTGCAGATCGCCATTGACGCCCTCCTCTCCGCCGCCATCTCGCACACCTTCCTGGGCCACACCAAGAACGGCCAATCCGCCATCTTCCGCACCACCGGCAACCGCGACACCCATATCATTCTCCGCGGCGGCCGCAACACCACCAACTACGACGCCGCCAGCGTCGAGGAAGTCAGCCGCCGCATGGTAGCCGCCGGCCTCGACCCGCGCATCATGATCGACTGTAGCCACGCCAACAGCAGCAAGGATTACAACCGCCAGCCCATCGTCTGCCATGAGATCGCCGAACAGATCGCAGCGGGCAACCGCGACATTCTCGGCGTCATGATCGAGAGCAATCTCATCGCCGGTGCACAGAAGCTGGAATCCGGCACGCCCCTCAACAAACTCGTATACGGCCAAAGCATTACTGACGGCTGCGTCGACTGGCGCACAACCCACGGCATGCTCACCGAGCTAGCCGCCGCTGTCCGCTCCCGCCGCACCGCCAGTCAGCCCGCGGAAGTCGCTGTCACCGCCTCAGCGGCGAAGTAGTACAGTCGTCCTTCTTCGCGTCACCGCAATCCGGCAGGCCAGCGCGGCGCCGCACGTGCTCTGCCGGATCCCGATCCAGGCCGTCTGCTCGCCATTCAGCATCCACGCCGTGGCATTGGCCGCGTGCCCGGTCTCATCCATAAAGTAGGCTGCATTCATATCCGCGTCGGCGGCATCGGCGTTCCGCTGCTGGCACAGATCGTCCGCGGCAGCCCTCGGCACGCAGTAATCCTCATCATGAATCAGCGCATACTTCTTCCCATTCTCCGGAATGAAATACGTCACCGTAATCACCGGCACTTGGGAGCTGCGCGACCACCCCATCGCGGCCTGTCGAAAGGCTGCCGGCAACTGGCTCCACGCCAACGCATCCGTCTTCAGTTGCTTCGAAAAGACAGCCAGCGTCGGCGTAGGCTCACCATTCACCGGGTGAAAGTACACACCGCCCAGCCCAATACCCTCCTGCATGTCGAACCATACAAACCCGCGCCCCTGCAGAATCGGCCCTCCCTGGCTCGTCACCAGCACATACCGCCCATCCTGCACATCTACCGGCAGCGGGCTTCCAGTCAGCACCTCCTCAAGCGCGTCGGAGAGCCCCAAATCGCGCCCATAGTGATATGTCGTCCGCGGCGTAATAGCCTTTAACAGCTCCTTGAACCGCTTATCCTTCCACAATTCCTTTGTAGTCTTGTTCGCATAATCATTGAGAAACGTCATCTGCGTCGCTGGAATGCGATTCAAGAACTCAGCCTGCGGCGGAGGCGGCACATTAACCTGCGCACCCTGTTGCCCATCTGCCTGCGGAGCGGGAGCTTGTGCCACAACTACGCACCTGATCACAAGAACCACAGCAAAACACAAACTCGCCCGGAAGCCGCTCGATAGAGCGTCAAATCTCATAGGAACCTCTGTGGACCGAAGATTATCGCAAACTTAGACTCCGAATCATGAATACCCGCTTACACCAATGCCCCCTATCGCCACCTTCCCTCCCCCTCAAACCTGTAACCTGTACTTTCATGCCCACCCTTTTCATCTCGGCAGGCGAAGCCAGCGGCGAACATTACGGCGCAATGCTAATGGAATCCCTCCGCAAACAATCCCCGGCAGAACTCAACTTCATAGGCATGGGAGGCCCGCGCATGGTTGAAGCAGGTCTCGACCGCATTGTCCGCGCAGAAGACGTAGCCGTCATGGGCATCACGGAAATCGTCCGCCACCTGCCCCGCATCTACTCCGAATTCCGCAAGCTCAAAGCCTCCATCCGCCGTCGCAAACCTGACATAGCCATCCTCATCGACTTCCCCGACATCCACTTCGCCCTCGCCAAGGAGTTCCACGCCCAGGGCATCCCCGTCATCTTTTTCGTCAGCCCTCAGCTATGGGCCTGGAAAAAGCACCGCATCAAGCTCGTTCAGAAATACATCGACAAGATGCTCGTCATCTTCCCCTTCGAAGAGCCCTTCTACCGCGAGCGCAACGTCAGCGCCGAATTCGTCGGCCATCCCTTAGCTGATCTCCCACTCCCTACCATCTCCCGCGATCAATTCGCACTGGAAAGCGGCCTTGACTCCACAAAGCAATGGATCGGCCTCCTCCCCGGCAGCCGCATCAAAGAAATCCGCGCCAACCTCCCGGAGACGCTCAAGGCGGCCTTTTTTCTGCACGACGATTACGCCGAAAACGCCCGCCTCGGCCTGCAATGGCCTGAGCCAGAGTTTCTTCTCCCGCTCGCACCCACACTCACCACCACGCAGCGCGAAGAAGTCCGCCAGCTCATCGCTACCCACATGCCCGGCCTGCCCATCCATCTAGTCCACGACGCCCGCGACGCCCTCCACCACGCCCGAGCCAGCATCGTAGCCAGCGGCACAGCTACCGTGGAAGCCGCACTGATCGGCAATCCCTTCGTAGTCGTCTACCGCGTCTCCCCGCTCACTTACGCCATTGCCAAACGCGTCGTCACCGTCCCCCACGTTGCCATGGCCAACCTCATCGCGGGCCGCCGTCTCGTCCCCGAACTCATCCAAAACGACTTCACCGCGTCCAATATCGTCAGAGAGCTTCGCCCCTTGCTATCCGATGGCCCCGAACGAGCGTCCATGATGCAGGGGTTAGCCGCTCTCAGGGGTATGCTTAATCCGCATCACGGCCAGACAGCCATCTACCGTGTCGCGGAAATCGTGCTTCAGCAACTCTCTCTTACTCCGGCTGCCACTGCTCTCGTTGAAAAGAGTTAAGATTCCCGCAAGGATACTGCGCCGCCAGGACCCGACCGCAAGGACCCAATCATGATCAGCTCGCCCATCACTCTCTCCCGCCGCTTCTCATCAATCCTCGCGCTTCTCGTCCTGCTCCCCACCGGCTTCCTCGCGGCCCAGCGCATCGAGCGCCCCACGCTCACCGTCTCCGCTTACACCATTGACGCAGAGATCGACCCCACCGCGCACCATCTCCAGGCCAAAGTTACCGTCACCTTCACCGCGCCGGACAACTCCGATCTCATCACCTTCGGTTTCCATCCAGCCCTCAAAATCTCCAAGATCACAGACGATTCCGGCAAGCTCCTCACCGGCGAGCGCACCGCGGACGGCTCCGTCCGCATTGTGCCCAACTCCCCCGTCTCCTCCGGCATCCCCGCACACTGGACCTTCGAGTACGAAGGAGTCATCACCGGCAATGAGGATGGTCCCATCGAAGGCCTTAAGCTCGCAGCCATTCAGGAGCCCATCACCTACCTTTTCTATCCCTCACGCTGGTTCCCTTCCACCGGCTACATGACCAACCGTTTCACGGCGCAGATGCAAATCCGCGTCCCCCAGGGCATGCGCGTCTTCGCCAGCGGCCAGACCGGCGCTCCGCACAACGTGAGCCTCTCCAACGGCAAGCCCGGCGACCAGTACGACTTCAACTGGAGCAAACCCGGTTTCCCCGGCACCGTCATCGCCGGCCGCTACGTCGATCCCGCCACGGCGGGCCCCGTCAAGGTCTATCTCACCGTCTCGCATCGCGCCGCTGCCGAGCAGCTCGCCCAGACCGCGTCCAAAGAATTCGACTTCTTCGTCGACAGTTTCGGCCAGCCTGAAACCACCCATATCAATGTTGTCGAGCTGCCTGACGACACACTTCCGGCCTTCTGGGCGCCCGAGATCGCCGCCATCATGGGTTCTCGCACTGGCGACAAATCCGGCATCCGTCTTCTCGCCAACACTCTTGCACGTCAGTGGTGGGGTTCTGAGGTCAGCCCCAAAACTCTCTCCGACGCATGGATCACCAACGGCATGAGCAGCTACGCCGAGTTGATGTATGTCGAAGATGAGCAGGGCAAAGGAGCTATGCACACCGCTCTCCAGGATGTTGCAGCCGGCGCGCTCGCCTACGACATCACGCCGCTTTCCACCTCAGGCCGCCTCAGCCCTTTCTCGCCTGAATTTCAGTCCCAGACCCAATGGAAGGGCGCCATGATCTTCCACATGCTCCGCTGGGAGGTCGGCGACAAGCCGTTCCTCGCCTCGCTTAAAGGCACGCTCTCGCAATATACCGATCAGGGCATCCGAGGCTCTGACCTCACCAAAGTGTGTGAAGCCCAGACCGGCCAGAACCTCACGCCCTTCTTCGCCCAGTGGGTCGATGGCACCGGCGCGCCCACATTCGTGAATAAGTACGCTGTCTACCGCCTCGGCAATAACAAAGGCTTCCGCACCATCGGCGAAATCAACCAGGATCTCGATCTCTTCCGCATGCCTGTCGAGCTGCGCGTCGAAACCGAAGGCAAGACCGAGATCAAGCGCGTCGATGTCGTCGGCACCGAGTCGCAGTACGTTGTGGATACCTTTGGCCGCCCGCGCCGCATCAGCATCGACCCGCAAAACTGGGTCCTGAAATCGACGCCCGACCTACAGGTTCGCATCGCCATTCTCAAAGGCCAGCAGCTCGTCGCTCAGGGCGACCTCACCGGCGGCCTCAATGAGTACCAGAAAGCGCTCGAAGCCAATCCGCAAAGCTCGCTCGCCAGCTATCGCATCGGCGAAGTTCTTCTCGCCCAGCACAACTACCAGTCCGCCATCAACTCTTACCGCGACGCTCTGCGCGGCGATGACGAGCCCCGCTGGACCGAAGTCTGGGCTCACATCGAGATCGGCAAAATCTTCGACCTCACCGGCCAGCGCGACCGAGCCGTCGAGCAGTACCGCCTTGCCGTGCAGACCAACGACAATACCCAGGGAGCCATCAACGAAGCCCGCCTCTATCTGCAGAAACCCTATACCCGCCCCGAATCTGAATAGGACGGTTGGCGATTCCGCAGGCTTGGTGTGCAGTGTTCGGTTCCGGACAATGCCGGTAGTTAGCCTGTGCGGGGTTGGTTTATAACATGATTTTTTTGTGCGAATTGCGAAGGATTGCACAGTTTCTGGAAAAATCTTTATGCGATCCTCATTTCGGAACTGTGCATGTATGCACAGTTCCGAGGGATCAGGGATCAGGGATCAGGGGTCAGCGTTATTGATAAAAGCCTTAAAGCCATAGATAAATTCTCCGCGAAATGACGACGGCCCGAACCTTTTGGGGTTCGGGCCGTGGGTTTTTCTTCTGCTGATTATGAGTAAAGCACAAAACCCCTTAATTGCATGCAAATTATCTTTGGGGTGGGATGTTACGAAAGGGCAATGGACTTTAGTAACGTCCGCTGACAGGTTGCTGGCGACAGAAAGACGGGCTGGCTTTTGTGGCATCCCAGGTCTCCAAAAGAGGGAGACCTGGGGCACCCGGCAAGTCATGATTAGGAATACCGATGGCCTAAAGCGCAACGCCCGAAGTCGCAGCGAGGATGCAATGCGGCGTACGACCGCGGCGATCCTACTGATGCTATCTGAAGAAACGGAGATCAATTTCCGCAGTGTCGCTACGCGGGCGAAAGTATCGACGGCCTGGCTCTACGGAACGAAGGCCGTTCGGGACAAGATCGTGAAGATCCGCAATACGTCGCCCGTTTCCGCCGGCGAGAATTTGCAACATCGGCAGCGGCTCTCGCACGAACGAGTCGTGGCGACTCTCAGAATCCGCATTCTAACTCTGGAGGTAATCAATCGCGAGTTGAAAGAGCAGCTCGAAGCCGCCTACGGCAGGCTTGCGGTGGTACAGCCGAAGCTGGGGTCACTACACCAAACATCAGAATAATGCGTTAAGGCGTTCGGGTGCGTCTTCTAACCAAAGGAGCGCAAGACGATTAAGCCAGCAACCTCGTGGCAACTTTCCTTTTTGGACGTATTTCCATTTGGATGCTGAATACACTCAATTCCGCCACTCCGGACAACATGATGCCGCCAGAGTTGGAAAAAAGGACTGAGGCAGCATCATCGGCGCCGGAGGTGCGTGGCGCTGTTTTTCCAACCAGTAATTGACGGGTGGGCGGTGATTCGGGAGTGACCCGGAGCTTGGAGACTTCTCGACGCTCAGAAGGGAAAATCAGCTTTCTCGCAATCGTCATAGTTTCTGCTGCTTCACTTCCTCCAAAACATCGCGAATGGCCTGAGCGATTGCCTCAGGTTTCTGCTGGTGCATGGCATGTCCTGAACCCACGACGGCCCGAAGCTGACCGTATTTCGATCTGCTTGACAGATCAACCTGGAAGCTGTGCCAGGCGGCATTGATTTGGTCGCATTGACTCTGGCTGAGGCTGGGGAAGGCGCTGCAGGGAGGCAGGTCGGTCCGTTCAAGCACGATGATCGGGACGTCGTCGTGCCAGGTGAGGTGCTGCGGCGGCGGGAGCAGACCATCACGTTGGAGGCTTTTCAGATCCATGTCTGAACCGGGAAACGCGGGGGAGATGGCTGCGTCTCTCCATACCTGCTCTTCGTGAGCTGAGTCGACGAAGACGAAGCCTGCCACATCGGAGGGATAATGCTCCTCATAGTGTCGAACGAGAATGCCTCCCGCCGATATCCCAACAAGAATGTAGGGGCCTGGCAACTGCGCAGAGTGAAAGAGATCGTGCATGTTCTCGACGACATCGCTTATCGAATCATCTCCCGGAACATGATCGCTTTGACCAACGCCAAGCGCATCGTAACTGCACACACGGGCGAACTCCGAGACACGCGACTGGACCAGGGACCAGTCCTGAGAAGCACCGAGCCCGCGGCCCGTCGCCAGAATGACGGTCGGCTTCCCTTGAGATTCTCCCGTGCATTCAAGAAACATCTTGTGTCCCTGGGAGATCGGAACAAGATGGCCGGTTGGATCTGGACCACTCGTCTGCGCTGCCTGCAGCTCTGGCTCCAGCGCACAACCGTAGACGACGCCAGTGTTCCTGAAGGTGCAGAAGCTGAGCGTGGTTAAAAAGATGACCGAAGCGGATAGCAGGGTCGCCACAGTCCATAGCCTGACCGGCTCAAGATAGGCTGGCCCCACTAAAGAGACCGCATCGTAGACAGCAGATCGCCAGACCCTGCCAATTCCCGAGACCCCTTCTTTCCTGGCGTCCATGAGCTGCTCCCTGAAGAGCTGCTCCATCTCATCGCCGTACCGGTAGCGCAGATTGTCTGCATACAGCGGGAGCATCCGCTTATAGACCCAGCAACTGAGTTCGAGGACTGAGCTCACACTTTACCTCTCAGTGGAAACACCTTTTTTACTTTCGCTAAAAGAAGAACTTCGTTTTGTCGCGAGAACTCGGCGTTGAGTAGCTGCTTGCCCGTTCGTGTGAGGCGGTAGCTTCGACGACGGTCCTGGCTGTCGTTCTCTACCTCTTCAATGAGCGACTGGTCTGCGAGTTTTTGGATCGTGGTGTAGAGAGTCGCGGGCCCCATTTGGAGTTTGCCGTCCGACAAGACCTTTATCTCTTGCATGATCAGGTATCCATGCTTCTCGCCATCCGCGAGAGCAAAAAGTACGAAGAAGATCGCCGAGGAAAGCGGTAGCATCTCTTGCAAGTCATTATTGAGTGAAGCTGATGGATTCATCCAAAGGATTCCCTATATCACATATAGATATATCATTTTCCGATACATGTCAATTTGTCTCTGTGGAAAAAACGGTATGCGAAGAGCGGTTTGGAGCGAGAAGCTCAGCGCCGGAAAAGCAAGACACCGATACCGGCTTGGTCGCTTTCTGGTTTCGCCCGACCATGTAGATCGCTGTCAGTTGATGAAAGCAGGTTCGCCGAAGTACTCGATGTTGGAGACGTGCTCCGTCTCCTTGGGCGTCGCGGTCATGCCGATCTGCGTGGCTGACGAGAAGTAGGTGAGCACCTTTCGCCATGCTGCATCATCGGCGGCGCTGCCACGGTGGCACTCGTCCACCACGATCAGGTCGAAGAAGTCGGGGGAAAACTGCTTGTAAATGTTCTGGTCTTCCTCGGTCCCGGTGACAGCCTGATAGAGCGCCAGATAGATTTCGAACGCTTTGTCGGCGGTGCGGTTGGTGATTTTGGTCATCGCCTGACCAAACGGCTTGAAGTCATTTGTCTTGGTTTGGTCGGCAAGGATATTGCGGTCTACGAGGAAGAGGATGCGTTTCTTTGCCCCGGACTTCCAAAGACGCCAGATGATCTGAAATGCCGTGTAGGTCTTACCGGTGCCTGTAGCCATGACCAGAAGAATTCGATCTTCACCTTGAGCAATGGTCTCGACTGTACGGTTGATAGCGTTGAGTTGGTAATAGCGCGGCGTCTTCCCGGAACCGTCATCGTAATATTCCTGTTTCGCAATGGATTCCTGCGCCGGAGAGAATCCCTTTGCCGCGCTGTACCGTGCCCATAGCTCTTCTGGAGTCGGGAATTGGTGCAGGGGAATCTCTCGTTCAACCGGGCCTCCGGTTCCTGTACGATCGTGTTCAAGAAAGCCGTCGCCGTTGGAGCTATAAGCAAAAGGAATGTCTAGGAGCTCGGCGTAGTCGAGAGCCTGCTGCATGCCATCGCCAAGCGCGTGCGCATTGTCCTTGGCCTCAATGACCGCGATGGGAATATTGGGCTTGTAGTAGAGCAGATAATCGACTTTTTTTGCTTCGCCGCGTTTGACGCTCTTACCCCGTACGATCACCCGGCCCTTGGTGAAGTAGAATTCCTCGCGGACCTGAGTCATCGAGTCCCATTTCGAACCATTTAGACCCAGGACCGCAGGAGTGATGTACTTCGTGCGGATGTCTGCTTCCGTAAGATCCTTCTTATTCATCCGTTGGCCTCAGGGACTGCTTCAGAACGGGAAGTATCTGCAGCAAACAGCCCTGGAAATTCGACTGAGAGAAGTTGCTGCAATGGCATGACATCAGTCTTTGCATCGAGCTTGTAACTCTCATCGCCTGGATAAAGCACGATTTGCCTTACAGCCCCGATGTCTTCACAACCGATAAAGAACCCTCTCCGCGGCTTTGGGTCGCCGAGAGAACGTTTGATCTCGATCGCCCAGCGCTGGTTCGGCTTGACCTCCAGCACGAGGTCAATCTCTGCACCTACGGCAGTTCGGTAAAACCATGCGGGGGTACTTGCCGGCATTGTGCTCAAGATATTTTCGATGAGCATCCCTTCCCAACTAGCTCCGACCACGGGATGCCCTAGCAAGGTCTCTTGGTCGCGTATACCGAGCAGAGTATGGAGCAAACCACTATCCCGCACGTAAACTTTAGGGGAGCGGACCAGCCGCTTTCCTACATTGGCAGACCACGGCTGCAGGCGTCGCACGAGCAGGAGATCGACCATGATATCCAGATACCTAGCGACCGTCTGACCGCTAATCCCCAACCCGGATGCTAACTGTGCGGCATTCAACATCTGCCCTTGGTTGTGGGCCAGCATCTGCCAGAAGCGGTGAAGCGTCTCGGCAGGGATGCGCGGCCCGAGAGACGGCACATCGCGATCCAGATAGGTTTGAATAAATGCGGAGCGCCACTCGAAGCTCTCAACTTCGGTCTCGGCTAGAAAGCTATCCGGAAACCCGCCCCTCACCCAGAGTGTCGAGGTAGCGTTGGGGGCGAGACTGGCGACCTCGTCATCGAGGAAGGGCGTCAACTCCATGTAGGCGATCCTGCCTGCAAGAGTTTCGGCCGATTGTTGCAAAAGATCGATGGATGCTGATCCGAGGAGGAGAAACTGGCCTGTGCGCTTGCCTTTCCGCTTTCTTTGATCGATCAAACCACGAAGTGTCTGGAAAATTCCTGGAAAACGATGGATCTCATCCAGAATCACCAAGCGATCTTGATAGGCGGATAGATACAACTCGGGGTCGGCTAGTTTAGCCCGGTCTGAAGGAAGCTCCAGGTCGAGATAATGGGGTGGAACGTCGGCCTCTCCCACCAGGCTCAGAGCGAGAGTTGTTTTGCCTACCTGTCTGGGCCCAAGCAGCGCAACAGCAGGAAACCGCCTGAGTAGTTGGACAAGCCGCTCTTCTGCATCGCGTCGGATCATACCCTGCAATTATTCCACACGGCGGCAGAAATGCAAGGTCTAACTTATAGAAGAGTAAAAGCAGTCGCTCTATTGAGATCACATTTCCGGTTCAAGAGACTTTTGAGGGGATCCAGAAGTTCTATCGACCGCTGCTGGCATTCATTTAGAACAGCGTTCGGCAGTTTGGGCACAGTTTGGGCACAGAAAAACGCATCCGAAAATGCGTTTATTTTGTAAACCATTGATTTTATTGGTGCCTGGAGGGGGGTCGAACCCCCACGAGGTTGCCCTTCGGCGGATTTTGAGTCCCCGGTTCCGGTGCGCGGCGGGCGGCGTGGGAGCCTCGTGATCGCAATCCTGGCTGTTTTCGTGCTCGGCGCGGGCGTGATGGCTCCGTGGGCCATTCACAAACTTGAGAATGGGGGCGCCACCTGGACCGATCCGCAAACCGGCCTTATCTGGGCGCGCCGGGATAACGGACAGGAGGTGAGCCGCCAGCAGGCTATCGATTATTGCCGCACTCTCGATTACGCCGGTTACAAAGACTGGCGCCTGCCGACCATTGCGGAGGCGCAGACGCTTTACGATCCCGGCCTCAGCAATGCCGGAACCTGGGGCCTGGGCGGGGTCAATCCCCGGCCCGTGTACTGGCATGTGAAAGGAAAGATCGTCCTGACGGGCGGCGCGCAGGCCAGCGATTTGACCTTCGACGGGCTGCGCGAACAGAGCTACGATTTCAGCTATGGCCGCAGAAATGAAGACTCGCCGGATTTCCGCTCGGACCATCGCGCATTGTGCGTCCGGCGATAACAAACAGACGTGATTTCAGTTATGCGACCCCGAAGGCTCCTTTACGGCGCACAATAGCACATGCGACGAGGTCAGGAGCGGATGCAGCCAGTTTCCGTCCTGCTTCGCGCCGCTTTCATGGGCCGGCATCAGCCAGATCTTGTCTGCCCAGGCCGCCAGTTGCGCGTAGGAGTCATACACGCTGTAGGAGTAATACAGGCCGTCGCCTTCCGAGATGCTGTACATCTTTCCTTTGGTCTGAACGTACCGCGCCGCATTCCAGAGATTCGCCTTGTAGAGCGCCAGCTTGACCAGGCGCGCCATCGGACTTCCCTGCCCGAAACGGTTGCAATCGGAGAGAAATACCGCCTTCCGCGCAACCCGCATCATCTCTGCGATCACCTTTTCCGGCTGCGGCACATGGTGCAGAACTCCGCACTCCAGCACGGCGTCCACCGATCCATCCGCAAAAGGCAGGCTCAAACCGCTTCCCTGAAGAATTGCACCCCTGGGCACGCCGCGGCGCACACCGGCTTCAATCAGCTCCGCCACTGGCTCAACGCCCTTGACGCTCTTTCCGCGAGAGGCAAGAAACTCCACTCCTCTACCCGTGCCCGCGCCCACATCCAGAAACGTCTCCAGTTGATACAGGCTGCTGACGGCATCGATAAACGCAAGCGATACGTTATGCTCATGCCCTTCCATAGAGTTATGCATCGCATCGTATCGGTTGGCTGTCTGCCTGTAATAAGCAGCCTGGATCGCCTCCGCGCCATTGTTGCTCTCCAGTTCCTGTGACTCGGCCGGCTCGACGCTGACCGGCGCAGCGCCAGACACAACATCCTGTTGCAAGACAGCCGCTTTACGCGACATGGAACCTCCCGATGCAGAAGCTCTTATGGAACTTATGTTGACTCTACAGGATACGAAATTATGTGTATTCCTGCGTTCCGCTTTGTGAATACCTATGCAATTCATTGCAAGAAATTTGCAAACCGCAGCCGCCTGCGCAAAAGCACAACGGCCATCCCTGTGAGATGGCCGTTGTGCTTTATAAGTTTTTCGGGAACTCAGTTATTGCGTGGCTCCTGCCGCGCTTCATCACCGCGCGAAAGCACTTCCAGCACCACCGGAGCCAGTCCCGCATTGGTCATCGCCAGCTTTTCCGCCGCCGCATGAGAGAGGTCCAGGATTCTTCCGGCGGCCAGCGCGCCGCGGTCTGTAATCCGCACAATTACGCTGCGGCCGTTGCGCAGGTTCTTCACCTTCACCACCGAACCGAAAGGCAGCGTCGGATGGCAGGCCGTCATCTTGGTCTCGTCGAAGGTTTCTCCATTCGCCATTGTCTGGCCGTCGAAGCCGCCACCATACCAGCTCGCAATTCCGCGCAGGAGAGCCTTGCGCTGCTCGGCGAATGTTAGCTTCGGCTTTGCAACTGCCGGCTTGTGCAATGCATACCCGGCAGGAGCCGGCGCAGCCACAGGCTTTGGCAGAACAACCTTGGCATGCACCGGAATCAGCCAGACGTTCACCGCCGCGGCGGTCAGCACAATTGCGGTCACACCTGCCAGAAGCCAAATTCGGAGCGGAGTCATCAGATTGGGAGTTTCTGATCTACGTCGAATTTCCATCAGATCATTTTATCGAAAATTGAGTGTAAAGACACCCCCTGGCAACCCCAAACTGTCCGTTTCCGGCCAAAATGCCAATCCCATATCGGCAAACTATTCACATCACTTGAGTTATTTCGTTACTTTTGGGGCGATTTTTTTGCTCTGGACGCCGGTGTTTTCTCTTTTTCATCGCCTGAAACGACCTCATGAAAAACCAGTTCGGCCCGCAGCCGGCGAAACCTTCCCCCTCCGCGCAGCGTCCTCATCAACGAAATAGAAAGAGGATCTTCCATGCAAGCCTTTCGCCCCGGCTCTCACATTGCTCCTAAAATCCTGCTCGCCGCAGCCTGCCTCACCGCAACACTTGCTTCCGCACAAGCCCCGGCCGCGCCGCATGCTCCCATCCCGCCTGCCATCCTCGCCGCCCGAAAACTCTTCATCGCAAATGGAGGAGCCGATGCCGGTCTCTTTCCCAGTCCCTTCAGCGGAAGCACCTCCCACGGCTACGATCAGTTCTATTCCGCTTTCCGTGGCATGAGCCAGTATGACCTCGTTTCCAATCCATCAGAAGCCGATCTCGTCCTTGAGTTCCAGATCCAAGCCCCGCTCGGTCCCGCCAACGCCGACAAGTCAAAGGGCGCGGCCGATCCGCTGCCCACGGTCTCCGTAAAAATCTACGATCGTCCCAGCCATTACGTCCTCTGGGCATTCTCCGAGGAAGTGGACATCGCGTTCCTGCAGAAGACTCACGACCGCAATCTCGACGATGCCATCGCGCGGCTCGCGCAGGATTTTCAGAGCCTGACCCGGCCTCAATCCACCACCCCGCCTACCACGCCTTAGCGGCTCCCCGCCGCATTCACTCGCTCCACCGACAAACCTGCGCACACACGTCCACTCAGCCGCAGTGCAGCCGGTCCATTGCCGCGCCCCTCCAACAAATGGCGGTTGACAACCCGGCATGCGAACGCGAAACATGCAAGGTAAGGCGATCTTTAAGTAGTGTCTCAGTTTGAGGAAACTGCATCAGGGGCTAAAGCCCAATTTCATTTTTATGGCCGTTTCGGCACGACTAAAGCCGTGCCCTGTAACAAAGCAATTCAAATTGAGACACTGCCGAATCTTCCCAATTTTCGTTTCAGGCGCGTTTCTTACACGCTTTTACCGGCACGCACAAGGCAACATTGATCAGGCTCCGCACAATTCCTTCCGTCCTGCTTGGCGTCATGCTCGCAAGCTCTTACGCGCAGAAACCTTCTTCGCCCCCAGCCCAGCGAAACAACGTCAGCCCCATGCAGCGCCATTACGAAGCGGCCTACCGGCTGCAGGAGCAGGGCGATCTTGTCCACGCCGACGCAGAGCATACCGCTTTTCTCATCGAGGCTCTCCAAGGCGTCGCCACCGGCTACGCAAACACCGGCGACTTTGCCCACGCCTCCCCGGTCTACGACGAAGTTCTATCCTTCGCACCGAGCGATTTCACAATTCGCGTCAACTACGCCCGCGCCGCCCTTGACGCCATCGATCCTGGGAAAGCTCTGGAACTCATTCAGCCTCTTCTTGCCGCTGGCTCTGCCCCGCTCACCCGGATACAGCAAGCGCAGGCGCAGAAGATCGTCGCCGAGGCGCTCTATGCGGACGGCCATTTTCAGCCCGCGCTGAATGGCTTGCTTGCGGTCGCCTATTCCGATCCCAGCTACGAGAACACCTATTCGCTCGCCGCAACCACGGTCGCCATTCGCGGCGACATCGCGGGAAAACCCATCTTTGCTTCACTGCTCAAAACCTACGGCGATTCAGCCCGCCATCGCATGGATATAGGCCGCATCTATGGACAGACCAATTATGCGGACGACGCAGTAGAGGAGTTCAAGCGCGCTCTGGCTCTCGACCCTTCTCTCCCCGGCGCGCATTACTCGCTGGGCGCAGCCTACATGAGCGGAAACTCTCCCCCTGAACTGGCCGAAAAGGAATTTCGCAAGGAACTCGCCCTCAATCCCAACGATTCTCTTTCCTACCAGCAGCTTGGCCGCATAGCGCTTGCGCGCAACGACGACCATGAAGCCGAGCTTGATTTCCACCGTGCCATCGACCTTGCTCCCAACAACGTATCCAACTACATGATCCTCGCGTCACTCTATTACGATCACCTCAAACGCCCGCAGGAAGCCGAAGCCGCCTTCCGCCACGCCATCGAGCTGACATTGAACCCCGCGCGCAACAACTGGGAGATTCAGCGCGCCCACTATATTCTCGGACGCATTCTCGCCGCACGCGGCGATCAGGCAGGAGCTGAGCGCGAATTCACCATCTCGCAGTCCATGCTCGAACGCAAGAGCAAGCAGGACCAGCGAATCTCAGGCCTTGAAGTAACCGCCGATCCGCTGGCGAAGACCCGCATCGCTTCCACGCAGGACACTGCCGCATTCCAGGAGTTTTTGCAGCATCTCACGCCGCTCATCGCCGGCAGCTACAACAACCTCGGCGTCCACGCCGCCGTGGCTGGAAAATTTGATATAGCCGCGAAGCAGTTCGGCCTCGCCGCCCAGTGGAATCCATCGCTCCCCGGCATTGACCGCAACTGGGCCCGCGCCGCCTTCGCCGCACACGACTGTTCCCAGGCCATTACGCCGCTGCGCCGCGCGGCACAACAAAACCCATCCGACGCGGAGATCAACTCCATGCTTGCCGCCTGCGCAACCCCTTGAGATATTGATTGACAGTCCCGATTTCCGGGCGAGAAACTTCCCCGTCTTTGTTTGCCAACGTCATTCGCAAGTTGAAACCAAATGCACCACAAGTTGAAAACAAATGCACAACAAGAGTTCCATGTGGGTTCGTTCTCTACTGCCCGCATTGCTAGGCGTCCCGTTCCTAAGCTGTTATGGGCAACAGCCATATTCACCGCCGGGCCCGGCAGATGCGGCCAGCCGCATGCAGCAACACTACGAGCAGGCCTACCGCATGCAGGATCAGGGCGATCTGGCCCAGGCCGATGCGGAGCATACCGCTTTTTTGCTCGCCGCGCTTGAAAGCGTCGCCACCGGCTACGCCAACACTGGCGACTACACTCACGCCGCGCCCGTCTACGATCAGGCTCTCGCCCTGGCGCCCGCGGATATTTCGCTCACCTACGACTACGCACGCGCCGCAATCGACGGTAACGATCCGCGCAAGACGCTTGCGCTCCTCACGCCGGTGCTCGCTTCCAACGCGGCCACGCTCCCTGCGACTCAGCGGTCGCTCGCGCAGAAAATCATCGCCCATGCTCTCTACGCTCTCGGATACCAGCAGGCTTCACTCAATGCCTATCTCGCCGCAACCTACTCCGATCCCAGTTACGACAACTTGTACGCTCTGGCTGTCGCCGTGCTCTCCATTCGCGGCAACAATCAGGCAAAGCCCATCTTCACCGCCGCTCTGAAAACCTACGGAGAGTCCGCACGCCATCACATGGACGTCGGCCGAGCCTACGGGCAATGCGGATATCCGGACAGCGCGGTCCCTGAATTCCAGCGCGCTCTGGAGCTCGACCCGTCTCTTCCTGTTGCGCATTACTCGCTGGGCGCCGCTTATATGGACGAAACGCATGCCAACGTCGCACTCGCAGAAAAAGAATTCCGCGAAGAGCTGGCTCTCAACCCCGACGACGCTCTCTCCTATCAGCAGCTCGGTCTCATCGCTCAGGGACGCGGTGACGACAAGGAGGCTGAATTCGATTTGCGGCGCGCCACCGAGCTGGCTCCCGGCAACTCCTCAAACTTTCTCTATCTTGGTTCCCTCTACTTTCATCTCAACCGTCCGCAGGATGCCGAGCCGGCCTTCCGTCGAGCCATCGAGCTCACCGCCAATCCCGAGCACAACTTCTGGGAGATTCAGCGCGCACACTACCAGCTTGGGCGCATTCTCTCCGCCAAAGGCAATCAGGACGAGGCCGCCCGCGAGCTCGCTATCTCGCAATCTCTGCTGGACCGCAGCAGAAAGCAGCAGGAGCAGCGCATCGCAGGCCTCGAAGTAGATCCCGACCGGCTCACAAAAACCCGCATCGCCTCACCGCAGGACACCGCTGCATTCCAGGAGTTTTTGCAGCATCTCACGCCGCTCATCGCAGGCAGCTACAACAACCTCGGCGTTCACGCTGCCATGGCGGGAAAATTTGAGACTGCCGCAAAGCAATTCGGCCTCGCCGCCCAGTGGAATCCATCGCTCCCCGGCGTGGATCGCAACTGGGCCCGCGCAGCCTTTGCAGCGCACGACTGTTCCCAGGCCATTACGCCGTTGCGCCGCGCGGCACAGCAAAACCCATCCGACGCGGAGATCCATTCCATGCTTGCGGCATGCCAAAAATCAGCCGGCCCATAGCCTACCGCTTCTTGTCGCCCGCTACCTTTGCATCCTTCGGCTGCTCCGTCTCCACTTTGAAGCGCTGATAGCCGTATACCTTCTCCGTAAAGTGCTGCCGCATGTTTTTGAGCAGCAGCACGCGGGCCTGCACCATCGCCTCGCCGCCCGTAGGCAGCCAAAGACCGTCCTCCACCGGCGCCTGATCGAAGTGAAAGGTCGTTCCCTTCTGGATATTCGCCAGCAGGCCGCCGGCTACATGAAAGTTGTCGGCGAACAGAACCTCAAGATGCGCCACCTGCCGGTCAGCCTCGTCAATCCAGATTGTCCCCTTCAGCTTCTTGGAAGCGTCCTCCACCATTCCGTGCGTCTTCGCATCCTTGCGGCCCACAAAATCAAAGACAATCGCCGGCCTGCCGCGATACATCTCGCGGCGCGGCGCGCTCACATCCATAATCTCCAACATGTGGCTGATGCTTACCGTCTGCCCTTCGAGGGGCTGGTCGGGCGGAGTCTTCTGCGCCTTCTCCACCAGCCTGGTGATGCGTTCGGTCTCTTTTTTCTCTTCGTTCGCGCTCAGCGCCTGGCCGTCCTTCTTGACCGCGCGTTCAATCGCATGACCATTCACGAAGAAGTCTTCATTCTCCGTCGATTCGGTCTTGGTGACCTTGCCATTGGCGTCCAGGTCCTGCGTGGTCTGCAGCGAGGTATAGGTGTAGTTCTCGCGCACTTTATCCAACTGCTTCTGGTGCTCGGCCACCTCGCGCATCAACTGGTGCACATCCGGCAGCGGCGCGCCGGCCTGTGCGGCAAGTAAACCGGCGCTCAAAACAGATCCAGCGAAAGCTACGGCAAATCGTCTCATCGGCATCCAGGTATCCGCCAAAGGCTGCATTCAGAATAGACGCTTGCCATCCGCTGAACTTCAGTTAAGATTAGCTTCCAGGAGAAAGTGCCCGCTATGTTGAGACTTCTTATTCACTGGCTGCTGAGCGCCATCGCCCTCATTATCACCGCAGAGCTGGTTCCTGGCTTTCATGTCAACAGTTTCACCGCCGCGCTCATAGCCGCGCTGGTCATCGGGCTGCTCAACGCCACCCTCGGCCTTGTGCTGAAGATCATCACGTTTCCCATCAGCATCCTCACCCTGGGCCTGTTCCTGCTGGTGATCAACGGCCTGATGATCCTGGCCGCATCGCACATCGTGCGCGGATTCCACGTCACCGGACTGTTGCCGGCCTTCATTGGCGCCATCATTCTTGCGCTTCTGGGAATGCTGATCCGGGCCATCCTGAAAGAAGCCTGACAGTACCAACAGGCGAAGGACTTCCCTGGCTAGTTCTTGCTTTCCTTCGTCGCGGCAGGCTCCAGCGAGCGGTCTTTGCTCGCTGGAGTACCTGATCCCTGATCCCTGATCCCTGATTCCTGCTTCTTCAGCACCGGCCCATTCAGCGTGTTGGGCGTGTGCATCGCGCCCGCATTCGAGAAACCGCCCGCCGGCCGCACGCGCACCGGCGCCGCAACCGCGCTTCCACCCGATACCGGCGCAGTCGCGGAGATCCACCACGCTCCGCCCACCACCACACCGACAATTGCCGCTGCCGCCGCTCCACGCAGCCAGTCGAAACCCTGCCGCGCAGCCGCCGGCCATTCCAGCACGCGCCCACTGCCACGCGAAGCGCCGGTATGCAGCCCATCCCGCACCCGCTCCGACAGGCCCTCCGGCGCAGGAAGGCTGGCAATCAGCCGCAACGTCCTGTCTGCCTCACCCTGAAAACCAGCCTGCAGCTCTTTCCTATCCGATTTGTTCATCGCCCACTCCCTGGCCGCTCAAGTCTCGTTTTCCCCAGCAACTCCGCCATCAGGTTTCGCGCCCGAAATAGCCGCGACCGCACGCTCGATTCCGTGATCCCCAGAACCGCCGCAATTTCCACGCTCGATAGCTCGTCAAATGCCGACAAAACCAGCACCTCGCGCTCCTTGCCCGGCAAAGTCTCGACCAGTGCAAGCACATGGCCGTGATGCTGCGCCGCTGCCGCGCGCTCTTCCGCGCTCAACCCGCTCGCCGGCAGCACTCGCTCCAGCTCTGCCACATCGTCCGTCTCAGGGCGCGTCTTGGCCCGGCGCTTTCTGTCCAGCACAATGTTCCATACAATCCGGATCAGCCACACGCGATGGTCGCGCACCTCGCTCAGCGTATCCCGGTGCCGCAGCACGCGCAGAAACGCCTCCTGCACCGCATCCTCGGCATCTTCGGCATTCCGCAGCACGGAGTACGCAACGCGATAAAGCGTGGACGCATACTGCTCCACCATTGCGGCAAGCGCCTTTTCGCCCAAAATCTCTTTTGAGCCCTGCTCGTTCGTCTCGTCGCCCACGGCGCTCCCGGTCGTTCCCGCCCACGTTGGCAGAAATGCTGGTCCCATTGTCAGGCCGGCGCTGCTCATAAACACTTGACGCAGAAGCCCGCATACCTGCTCACAACATGCCTGAAAACGCGAAAAGGACCGCCCTCAGGCAGTCCTTCCGATTCTAATCAAAGTCCTTAGCTGTTTTTGCTTTTCTGATCCCTGATCTCTGACCCCTGATCCCTGTTTTTCTTACTGACCCGCCAGCTTCTGCCCCGCCAGCGAACCCGCCATACCGTCCTTGTCGCCGTCTTTGATCTTCGCCCACAGCGCGCGCGCCTGATCCTTCTTGCCCTCAGCCACATATACGTCCGCCAATGCCAACTGCGCCACCGGAGCCGTCACCGTCGTGGAAGGCTTGGCGATCAGCTCGTTGTACAGGTCAATTGCCTGGCTGTCGCGGCCCGTCTGATGGTAAAGAGCCGCCAGCGCCAGCTTGGCCAGGTTCGCCGTGTTCTTATCCCACGCCCCCGCGGCGGTCTTCAGCTCTGTCTCCGCGGAACCCGTCTGGCTCAGCTCCTGGAACGTGATTCCAGCAAAGTAATGCGCCTTTGCGCCTACCGGCAGGTAGCCATACTGCCTGGCCACATCTGTAAACTTCTGGTTCGCAGCCTTTGAACGCTCAGCCGCGGTGTTATAAAACCCCGTCTGCGCAGGCACTCCCGGCATGTTCAGCGGGGCCGAGTAGGCATCCATCGCCGCGCCCAGAGCATTCTCCGCGGCGTTTGTCTGCACGCTCCAGAAAACCAGCGCTCCAATCACAACCACCAGCGCGACAACAGCGATTGTCACCCAGCGCACCACGCTGGAGCGGTGCTCGCCAACCCAGCTCACGCCAGTGGCGGTAGCCTGGGCAAATTTATCTTGTTTCAGCGCATGACGGGTCTGTGTATCCACGGTCGGTTTCTATCTTTTCCTTCGTTGGATTCGGTGCAGGCGGGTCTAACAACGCGGTAGGCACTGCCAATGCAACCTGTTTAGTCTATCAGTGTGCAAAGACCCCAGTCCACCATCCTGGAAGACTGTTAAGCTAATTCCATGTACGAAGACTTCCACGTATCCGACCGCTGGACGGGCGAAGACCTGCACTGCCGCTGGAAGGCCAACATCGTCGCCATCGCCACGCGCCATGCCGACGCCATTGACATTCGCTTCGATGTCAACGACCGCCCCATGTGGATCGCCATGCCCGCCACCGCCTGGGTGGAGCAGAAGAAGCGCACCGGCAAAGTCATCACCGATCAGCTAGCCGCGCAGATCGGCGGCCGCTACCTCAAGCAGATCATCGGAGAAGGCTACGACTCCCGCCGCGAGATCTACACCATGACCGTCGAAGAAGTCCTCGCGCATCTTGACGCCGTAGTCGATGAAGCGAAATCCGCCGGCGACATTCCGCAGCTCCCTGTCGGCATCAACGCATAGCAACAGAACCGCGGTACTCTGCCGGCAGCTCTCCCCTCAGCTGCTTATCCATGTATCGAAATAGATGGGCGATTTCGAAGCCTTCGAATCCGGTATATTCACAATCGGTATTCCCTGGGCCCTCGCACTGGCCTTCATCACCCGCCTCAGGTCTCCGTTCGCGTCCATATCCAGAAACTCCTTCGCCACGGTTCCCTCCACGGTCTTCAGAAAGATCCCGGACGGCGCAATCGACCTCGCCCCATTTCCCGGCGTCGTCCCCAGCACCGCTATCTCATTGTGCCCGGCCTGTGTCGCCCCGATAATCTGAGCTGGCGCATCCAGTGGCTTGCTGTAGTAGGCCGCAAGTCCTTCCAGAAAATCGGCAATCTTCGCACCCCGGTCCCCCGGATCCCGTATCTGTGCCAGGTCAACTCCGCGCGCAATCGACGTATTCGGCGCCGACGAGGCATCCCGCGGCCACGCAGCCACAATATTCTGCTTCGGCACCGACATAATATAGCCGAATGGAGAATGCCGATAGGTGCTCGTCTTCCCCGGTTCGATAATCGAACAGCACAGCACCTCCGACCGCAGATAATCCGGCTTCTGAAAATAAAGCTCCGCAACCTTGAACTTTCCGCCCGTCACGAAAGCTCCGCGCCCCTGTTGCTGCTGATAAGCAGTCTTCCCCGCATCCGTATAGTCAAAGTCCACAATCATCGCATGAATCAGATAACGAAAATTCGATGGGCTGTGCGCCTTCGGGTTCGTAAACGCGCCCAGGTCCCATTGGTTCCTGGAATTCGAGGCCATCCCCGTCATAATCGCATTCAAAATATCCTTGCCATTCATCGCGTTCAACAGCATCGTCTTGATGTCTTGCGTCGACGCGGTTTTGAGCGGCAGCAGCATTGCGTTAAGATCCTGTGGGGTTGGAGCGTTATACATTCCCGGAAGCACATGGTCCGCGCCCACCCTCCACATAAGCCAGCCGCGCGCCGCCGTCACCCACTCCGTCACATACGCATACGTCGCCAGGTTGGTATCCGCCAGCTTCATGCAAGCCACAATGGCGGCCGTGTCGTTGTCATCGGCAAGACTACTGAGCTTGGTTTTAAACTGTGAAGCCGCCGGCGGATCCACAGTCTTCAGAAACTCGATCCCGTTATCCCATATCTTCTTGTCCGCAGCAGATAAGGCCATCGCTGACTCCTTTCAACATCGCGCTTAAAGTAACCCTGCGCCCGTTCGTTCCCTGCGCAGGCCAAATGCCCTTGCATCTCGAATGCAAGGAGTCCCATTCTTCTCGAAGATTTTTGTTCTGGATCGGGGAAAGAAATCGTACACATCCGCTGAAATGAGTGGAATACATTGAATACGCGGACCCAGCAAGCATAGCCGCAACGCCGCCCCATTTCAAGGCCTAACCGCCCCACGCCGGGTGCCCCATCCATGCGGCGCAGTTTGCCGCATGGGTGGGATACATACAGCCTTTTACAGTCTTCGCCTTTTATCTATAACCCTTGTCCCTGGTCCCTCTGTCCCTTTTCCCTACTCTATTCATGCCGCAACGCTTCCATCGGCTCCACGCCCGCTGCGCGACCAGCCGGAATCCAGCTCGCCAGCACTGCCACGCCCAGCATGACTGCCACAGCGCAGCCCAGCGTCACCGGGTCATACGGCGCAATTCCGAACAGCATCGACTTGACCAGCCGCACCAGCCCGATGGCACCGGCAACGCCCGCAACCAGACCAGTCGCCGTAATCCACGTGCTCTCGCGCAGAATCATCCCGCGAATCTGCCCGCGCTCCGCGCCTAGCGCCAGCCGAATGCCAATCTCGTTTGTCCGCTGCGAGACCGTGTACGCCATAATTCCGTAGATTCCGACGGAAGCCAGCAGCAACGCCATTACGCCGAACCCCGCCGTCAGCGTCGCCAGCGCCCGCTCCATCTGCATCGTGGCGTCAATCTGCTCGCGCTCCGTGCGAATGTCAATCATTGGCAGATCAGGATCGATCCCCTGAATAATCCTCTGGATCGCGGGCACCAGCGCAGCCGCGGAAGTATGCGTGCGAACTTGGTACGTCATCCCGCCCACACCCGTCTGCTGCACATAGGGCAGATAAAACACCGGCGGCGGCTCATCCTTCAACTGCGCATAGCGCGTATTCGCGCAGATGCCCACAATCTGAATCCATTCGCCCTTCGGCGGGTCATCCGTGCGAAAGCGCTTGCCGATCGCGCTCCCGTTCGGAAACCGCTTCTTCGCCAGCGCCTCATTGATCACCGCCACCTTGACCGAGCCGGCCGTGTCCTGCGCGCCAAAGGCTCGCCCCGCAATGATCGGAATCCGCATCGTGTGGAAGTAATCGTTGCCCACCGCATTCACATCTTCCGGCGGATTCTTGCGGTCCGCCGGCTTATCCTCGGTCACAAAGTCCGAGTTCGATATGTTGTCGGCCGCAAGCGGCTGCCACGCGGGCGCCTCCGACTCCACGCCCGGCAAAGCAGCAATCTTTTGCTCCAGTTGCTGATGCAACTGCACATCCTTCCCGTCCGTATAGCGAATCGCCGGCGGCTGAATGTCAAACATCAGCACGTGGTTGGGATCGAAGCCAAGGTCCACAGAATTAAGCTGCATCACCGTGCGCAGAAAGACCCCTGCGCCAATCACCAGCACCGTCGAAAGCGCAATCTGCAGCGCCACAATTCCCTTGCCGCTCCATGCCTTACGCCGCTTAGTCGCCTGGTGTCCACTCTCTTTGAGCTGGCTGCTCACATCATTCCGTGCTGCCAGCCACGCAGGCAGCAGCCCAAAGATCGTAGCTGTGGCAAATGTCACCAGCAGCGTAAATCCAAACGCGAGCCAGTCAAACGGAATCGCGACCTCGGTGGTCTCCCACGGATTCACTATCAGTTGCGGCAGCAGGTTACGGCCCGCAATGCTCAGGATCAATCCGCCCACGCCGCCCAGCGCGGCCAGCAGCAGGCTCTCCGTAAATAGCTGCCGCACAATCCGCCCGCGCCGCGCGCCCATCGCCATGCGGACGTTCATCTCCCGCTGCCTCCGCGCCCCGCGCGCCAGCAAAAGGTTCGCCACATTCACGCACGCCAGCAGCAATAACAGAGCTGAAAATGCAAACAGCACATAGATGGGATTTGAGAGCGCCTCATCCATCATGTGCAGCCCGCGGCTTCCATCTACCAGTTGCAATTTAGGCAGTGTCTCGCCGGGCTTCGGCTTCACTACAGCACGCAGCGCAGCCTCATACTTCGCACTCAGAGCTGCCTGGGCCGCATCATCCTTCACCCCTGGCCTAGTCCGCGCCACCACGCTTACCCACCACATCTCGGGGTCTGTTAGTAGCGATGCCTTACCTTTCGGATCAAGCACCGGCTGCATCGTAAACGGCACAAACAAATCCGGCGATTCCATCGCTCCCTTTACGCCCGTAAACCCGCGCGGATTTACACCGATAATCGTCATCGGCTGCTGATTCACACGCACTATCTGGCCCAGCACTGCCGGTGAGCGCCCATACTTCCGCGTCCATAGACCATCACTGATCACCGCAACCGTCCCCGCACCTGGCTGCACATCATCCGATGGCCCAATCGGCCTGCCCAACTGCACCCGCACCTGCATCTGCTCGTAGAAATTCCCCGAAACCATGACCACATCGGCCCGCTGTGCATCCCCGTGCGCTGTGACATTCATGCTGTCTTCTTTGAACGCCACCAGATCGCCAAGCTCGTTGTTCTCAGCTCTCAGTTGTTGGTACATAGGATAGGGAAAAATCGGCCCGGTCATTCCATGCCCTTCAGGCGCTGACCCGTACGTTGGCCCGAACTCACCCCATAAGCTCATGCCTATCGACTTCCCATCCGTAGTCCACCTGAAAATCCGCAGCTCTTCCGGATGCGGAACCGTCACGCGCCCAAATAGCAACTGCTTTCCCACAGCAAAGATTGTCGAATTGGCGCCAATCGCCAGCGCCAGCGATCCAGCCGCAATCAACGTAAATCCCGGGCTCTTCCGCAGCAGCCGCAACGCATAGCGCAGATCGCTCACCAGCTCATCGAACCACTTCAACCCTAGCGAAGCCCGCATCTCTTCCTTCTGCATTAGCATCGGTCCCAGCTCCACGCGCGCCTGCCGCGCCGCATCTTCTCTCGTCATCCCCGCGCGCATCAGGTCCTCAGTGCGTTGAGCCACATGCTCAGCAAGCTCAGCCTCCATCTCCGCCTCAAGCCTGCTCCGCTTCGTCATCGCCCGCATCCACGACTTCAGTTCCGAAATCATCCACGCACCCTCACGATCATCCTTCGTCCTTCGGCCTTACTCATGCCGCAACGCTTTGATAGGCTCCACGCCAGCCGCGCGCTGTGCCGGAATCCAACTCGCAGCCAATGCCACAACCACAAGCAGCAGCGCGGCAATGCCCAGCGTTACCGGGTCCCACGGCTTCAGCCCAAACAGCATGGATGCAATCAACCGCCCCATCGCCAGCGCAGCGCCCAATCCCGCAACCACGCCTATTAGCGCCATCCACCACGCCTCTCGCAGCACCATACGCTGCACGCGGCCCGGCTGCGCTCCCAGCGCCATACGGATTCCAATCTCATTCGTCCGCCTCGAAATGGCATAAGCCATGATGCCGTAAATCCCTATGCAAGCCAGGATCAGCGCCAGCGCTCCAAAGCCGCTGGTAAGCGAAGCAAAGATGCGTTCTTCCCTCGTCGTATCGTCAATCTGTTCCTGCTGCGTGCGCACATCCAGCAACGGAACGTCCTTATCCACCGACGCAACGGCGGCACGCAGCGCGGGCACAATCGCCGCCGGCTTCATTCGCGTCGATATCTCATAGGTCATGCTCTGCCTCCCGCTTAACTGCTGCCGGTACGGCAGATAGAAGGTTGCAGGAGGATCGTAACGCAGGCTGTTGTACTTCGCATCTCCGCAAATGCCCACAATCGTGATGTGCTGCTTGTCCTGCGTAAACGTTCTTCCAATCGGATTGATGTTCGATGGGAAAAACTGCTGCACCAGTTTCTGATTCACAATAGCCACAAACGGCGAAGTCTCCGTATCCGTGCTGCTAAAGGCGCGTCCCGCAATGATAGGAATGCCCATCGTCGAGAAAAAGTCCTGCCCCACGGACATCACAAGGGCCGACTGCTCCTCCTCGGTCGGCTTCTTCGGCAAACCATCGGGCGTAAAGTCCCTGTCGGAAATGCCGTTGGAAATCAGCGTAATGTCCGACAGCGTAACGGCATCCACGCCGGGAACCGCGCGCAGACGTTCTTCCACCCGATGATAAAAAGCAAGATCCTTCGGCTCGGCATAGCGCGTGCGCGGCGGCTGAAGAGAGAAGAGCAGAATCCCATCCGGACGAAAGCCGAGATGGCTCCCATTAAGGTTCATCAGCGTGCGTACGAAGAGTCCCGCACCCACCAGCAACAGCATCGATAGCGCAACCTGCACCACGACAATCGTCTTCCCTGTCACGTTGCGGCTGCGCTGCGTAACGGATTGCGCGTTGTCCTTCAGCCCGCTCGAAACCTGCGTGCGCGAGGCCTGCCACGCCGGCGCAAGCCCAAACAGCAGCCCGGTCAAAATCGAGATCGCTGCGGTAAAGCCAAATATCTTCCAGTCAAATTGAATGTCAGCGATAGACGCTTTCCATGTCGATGACAAAAGGCGCGGAATCACATTGCGGCCGCAGTAGCCAAGCACAAGCCCGGCAATGCCGCCGGCCAGCGACAGTAAAAGACTCTCAGTAAACATCTGCCGCAGTATGCGCGAACGTCCAGCCCCAAGCGCCAGCCGAACACTGATCTCGCGCTGCCTGCTGCTCGCCCGCGCAAGCAGCAAATTGGCAAGGTTGGCGCAGGCCAGCAGCAGCACAAAACCCGCAAGAGCCATCAGCACATACGCAGGCTTTGAAAACGCCTGTCCT
>Ga0208193_1000088_pt1 | contig 65759 bp, 63 predicted proteins | sample June2015DPH_17_2_FD_184716 | JGI IMG/M metagenome (GOLD analysis project Ga0208193, IMG submission 184716) | Peatland microbial communities from SPRUCE experiment site at the Marcell Experimental Forest, Minnesota, USA - June2015DPH_17_10... | ecosystem: Environmental > Terrestrial > Soil >...
ACACGGTCACCATCGACCTTCGCGGCAAATCGGCATTTTCCGACTATATGGTCGTCACCACGGGCCGGGTTAACCGGCACGTCGGCGCGATCGCGGAAAATGTTGCCAAAGGTCTCAAAGAGAGTGGGATCGCCAAACCTCACGTCGAGGGCTTGCCCAATTGCGATTGGGTGCTGATCGATTCGGGGGATGTGATCGTCCACATCTTCAGGCCCGAGGTCCGCGAATTCTACAATCTTGAAAGATTGTGGACGCAGGGTCCGACGGCCGCGAAGGCGATCTAGCTTTCAGGATCGGTTGAGGCGTTTGGAGTCCGGCATGCCTTCTCGGGCCTCGCCCGAGAGGGTGACAGATGTCAACTCCGTGCCGGTGGCCCTCCCCCTCTGTAGACACTTAGCCAAATCCACGGCAGCTTGGCCCGATCATGCGTCTTCTCGTGATCGCCATAGGACGACTCAAGCAGGGGCCGGAGCGGGAGTTGGCCGAGCGCTATCGCGAACGGTTCGACGATATCGGCCGCAAGCTCGGATTTCGCGGCCTTGAGATTCACGAACTGGCCGAAAGCCGCGCCCGCGATGCAACCACCCGGATCGCCGAGGAAGCGGCGGCGATTTCCGCGGCGGTCCCGCCAAAATCCGTGCTGGTCGTACTCGACGAGCGTGGCGACAACATCGATAGCGCTACATTTGCCCGGCATCTCGGCCGCTGGCGCGACGACCAGGCGGCCAATACTATTTTTGCAATCGGCGGCGCGGACGGACTTTCGCCTGAATTGCGGCGCATGGCACGATTAAGGATGGCATTCGGTTCTGCGACCTGGCCGCACCAGATGGTGCGGGTCATGCTTTTCGAGCAGATTTACCGCGCCGCGACGATTCTGGCGGGCCACCCCTACCATCGCGCGTAAGAAACGAGCGATGCTCGCGCAAGAAACCGACAAGACACGATTGGATTGATGCAACCAGCGCGGAACGATCGTCCCTACCACGGCGCCTCACGCGGCGACGCGTTCTCGTTTGCCCGCGTTTCGCTCATGTTGTTTTCGGCGAGTTTCGCCTCCGCCGGCGTATCCGCATCGGCGCAGACCGCAGATACGGCACAGCCGGCGGCCACAGCCTCGCCCGATGCCGTCAAGCAGCGCGCGCAGGAGCTGGAAGCTGCTCGCGCCCAGCAAAAGAGTTCGGCCGAACTTCAGCAACAGCTCAAGGCCGAGGTCGCAGCGATCGGTCAGGACCGCAGCAAGCTCAATGCGCTGCTCATCGAGCTCGCGGCCCAGGTTCGAACCGTGGAAACCAGAATCGGTGAAACCGAAGCGCGGCTTCGCCCGCTTGACGTGCGCGAGCAGCAAATCAGAGGCTCGCTTGATTCGCGCCGTACCGAGGTGGTGGAAGTGCTGGCGGCGCTGCAACGCGCCGGACGCCGGACACCTCCAGCGCTGCTCGTGAGGCCCGAAGACGCGCTGCAATCGCTGCGAACCGCTATATTGCTTGGGGCGGTTGTGCCCGAACTGCGCTCCCGCGCCGAAAGTCTCGCCAACGACCTCACCGAACTCGTCGCGTTGCGCAAGTCGATTGGCTCGGAGCGCGATCGGCTGGCGGGCGACCGCGACAAATTGAGGGAAGACCAGACCCGGCTTGCGGCCCTGGTGGACGAGCGCCAGCGCAAGCAAAGCGACGTCGAAAAGGACCTGGAGACGGAGGGCGCGCGCGCCGTTGCCCTTTCCAAACAGGTCGACAGCCTTCAGGGCCTGATCAGCAAGATGGAACAGGACTCAAAGGTTGCGGCAAAAGCCGCTGCCATAGCCAGCCAGCAGGGAACTCCCAATACGGCCGACGGGAAGCCCAATGTGGGCGGTTTGAAGAACCCGGCCCGGTTGAGCCCGGCGGTGGCCTTTGCGTCAACCAAGGGGTTGCTCGCTTTGCCGGTCAACGGCGTCAAAATACGTGAATTTGGCGGTTCCGATGGTGCCGGTGGCGTCGAAAAAGGCATTTCTCTGACGACGCGGCCGGGCGCACAGGTCACAACCCCGTGTGATGGTTGGGTCGTTTACGCCGGGCCCTTCCGCAGCTATGGACAACTCTTGATCCTGAACGCCGGGGGCGGGTATCATGTCATGATCGCCGGAATGGGGCGCATTTCGGTTAACATCGGCCAGTTTGTTCTTACGGGAGAGCCGGTCGCAACCATGGGAACGACTTCCCAGGTTGCTTCGATACTGGCGGCCAATGCCAGCCAGCCCGTGCTCTATATCGAGTTCCGTAAGGACGGCACTCCCATTGATCCAGGCCCATGGTGGGCCGCAAATGAAGGCGAAAAGGTTCGCGGATGATGCGCAAGACTTCTATCATTCTCCTCAGCGCCGCCACTGGCGCTGCACTGACGCTCTTCGTGACCCAGCCGCGCGCGGTGATGATGGGATCGAGTGCACGTGCTTCGACCTCCGACACTTATCGCCAGCTCAACCTGTTCGGCGACGTGTTCGAGCGGGTACGCAGCGACTACGTCGAGAAGCCTGACGACAGCAAGCTGATCGAATCCGCGATCAGCGGCATGCTGAGCGGCCTCGACCCGCATTCCAGCTACATGGACGCCAAGAGCTTCCGCGACATGCAGGTGCAGACCCGCGGTGAATTTGGCGGCCTCGGCATCGAGGTCACCATGGAAGACGGCTTGATCAAGGTGGTGTCGCCGATCGACGAAACGCCTGCATCCAAGGCCGGCATCCTGGCCAACGACATCATCACCATGCTCGACGACGAGCAGGTACAGGGCCTGACGCTGAACCAGGCAGTCGAGAAGATGCGCGGCCCCGTCAACACCAAGATCCGGCTCAAGGTCATCCGCAAGGGCGTCGACAATCCGATCGACGTCACGCTGGTGCGCGACAACATTCGCGTCAAATCGGTTCGGGCGCGCGTGGAAGATGACGATATCGCCTATATCCGCATTACCACCTTCAACGAGCAGACCACCGAAGGGCTGAAGAAGGAAGTTGCGAACCTGCAGAACCAGATCGGCGACAAGCTGAAAGGCTATGTCATCGACCTGCGCAACAATCCCGGCGGCCTCCTGGAAGAAGCCGTCACCGTTTCCGACTCCTTCCTCGAACGCGGCGAAATCGTCTCCACCCGCGGACGCAACGCCGAGGAAACCCAGCGCCGCTCGGCACGCCCGGGCGATTTGACCAAGGGCAAACCGGTGATCGTGCTGATCAACGGCGGATCGGCGTCGGCGTCCGAGATCGTCGCAGGCGCGTTGCAAGACCACAAGCGCGCAACGCTGATCGGGACGCGTTCGTTCGGCAAGGGTTCGGTTCAGACCATCATCCCGCTTGGCGCCGGCAACGGCGCGCTGCGGCTGACCACGGCGCGCTACTACACGCCATCAGGCAAATCGATCCAGGCCAAGGGCATCGTGCCTGACATCGAGGTGTTGCAGGACGTGCCGGATGAGCTGAAGGCGCGGACTACCGACACCAAGGGCGAAGCTTCGCTGCGCGGTCACTTGAAGAATGACGGCGACGAGAAGACCGGTTCGCAAGCCTATGTTCCGCCGGATCCCAAGAACGACAAGGCGCTGAAGATGGCGGACGACCTGCTGCACGGCGTCAAGGTCAACAACGCCAGTGCGCCGGCTTCTTCCGACGATAAGGCCACCGACAAGGCCTCGGTCGAGAAGCCTTCCAACAAGGAAGCCAACTGATTCGGAATTGAAACATTGATTCGAAAAGGGCGGCCGTTGGGCCGCCCTTTTTATTTGCCGGCTCCGTGACTTCTCTTGAGCTGGCTCTCGGTCCTGCCGCCGAAGGTACGGTTCCACCCTGCCGTTGCCTTGTGCCGCCGTGGTATCTTCACCCAGTTGATTCGGGGAAACGGATGGCAGAGGTCACCGACGAGCTGAGCGCTCCGCTTGGACGGGATGGTGCACGCGGCAAGCGCCGCGTTCGGCTGCCTTTCACGCCAATCCAGGCGTTGGCGACGGTGCTGGGTCTGTTTCTGGCGACCTTTGCCGGCTACGCCCTTTTCAACGAAGACCCATTTGGTGGCGAGCCGCTGACACGGGTCGCGATTGGACCCTCTTCGAGTGATGAAAAGGCTGCCGGGAAGACCGGTGAGATGTCGGCTGAAAAGCCGGCCATGACCGCACATGGCGCCGAGCCACCATCGAATTCGGCCAGGAATTCCGATAAGGCCGGGGCGCCTGCCGAACAACGGACCGTCACCATTATCGACGGCTCCAGCGGCGCACGCCACGACGTGCCGATCGGAGGCGGCGAAGCTCCGGAAAAGGATGCGTCGGCGCCTCCCCCCGTCGCGCCCGGGATCGACTCGCGCCTCCTGGAAAAATCCCGCTATGGCATGATCCCGACGACCTCCGATGGGTTGAAGCCATTTACGGCCTACGCCGCTGAGGCCGACCGGGCCAAGGCGGCGAGAATGCCGATTGTGGCCATCGTGGTGGGTGGCCTAGGCGTCGGTGCAGCCAAGACCGTCGACGCCATATTGCGACTGCCGGCCGCGGTGACGCTTGCGTTCACCCCTTACGGATCGGATCCGACCAAGCTCGTCGAGCGGGCGCGGGCGCAGCATCACGAGATTTTGCTCCAGATACCGATGGAGCCTTATGACTATCCCGACAACGATCCGGGACCGCAGACCCTGCTGACGACCTTGGCAGCTGAACAGAATATGGACCGCCTGTACTGGCACCTCAGCCGATTCCAGGGTTATGCCGGCGTCGCCAATTTCATGGGCGCCCGGTTTGTGGCCACCGATACTGCGATGGCGCCAATCGTGAAGGAAGCGGCCAAACGCGGCCTCGGCTATTTCGACGATGGAACAGCGCGCAGCGTTGTTCCATCGATGGCGGCAGCTCAAGGCGTGCCTTTCGCCAAGGCCGACATCGCCGTCGATGCGGTGCCGACAGCGGGCGAAATCGACCGCGCTTTGGCCAAACTCGAGGATTTGGCGAAAGAGCGCGGCATAGCGGTCGGCGTCGCTTCGGCGTTGCCGATTTCGATCGAGCGGATTAGCGTCTGGATCCGGGCGCTTGAGAGCCGTGGACTCTTGCTCGTGCCATTGACAACCGCGATGACGAAATCAAAATCGAGCTGAAGACAGTTTCTCGCCCTGCGACCCTCTCTGGAGACCTAGACGGAATGGCGCGTTACGAAGACCTGCCCTATCGAACCTGCGTTGGCATGATGCTGATCAACGCAGCCGGGCTCGTCTTCATCGGCCGCCGCGCCGGGGGCATCGAACATGTCGACGAATCCCATGTCTGGCAGATGCCGCAGGGTGGCGTCGATCCTGGCGAAGACACCTGGGCTGCCGCCAAGCGCGAACTCTACGAGGAAACCAGCGTCCGCTCGGTCGAGAAGCTCGGCGAAGTCCCGGACTGGCTGGTTTATGATATCCCGCGCACCATTGCCGGCCGGGCCTGGAAGGGCCGCTACCGCGGCCAGCGGCAGAAATGGTACGCCGTGCGCTTTACCGGTGAGGATCGCGAGATCAATGTCGCAAGCCCCGGCGGCGGTCACAAGGCCGAGTTCGTCAACTGGCGCTGGGAGCCGATGAAAAATCTCCCGGATCTGATCGTTCCGTTCAAGCGCCCGGTCTATGAGCGCGTGGTCAAGGAATTCGCCAAACTCGCGGAAAGCTAACTCAACCACGTCATTCCGGGGCATGCGAAGCATGAACTCTGATGTGCACTTGCATATCAGAGAATCTCGAGATTCCGGGTCCGGTGCTCAGCGCAAAATTGAATATCAATTTTGAACCATCCTGGAATGACAACCCTCAAATCAATCCGGAAATGTCAGAGCAAAAACCCTACCGCCCCAATGTCGGCATTGCCCTCTTCAATGCAGACGGTCAGGTCCTGATCGGACGGCGATTTAGGGATGACGGTCCGGAAATCATTCTTCCCGGCCTGGAGTGGCAAATGCCGCAAGGCGGAATTGATGCCGAAGAGAATCCGCGCGAAGCGGTGATACGCGAACTTTGGGAAGAGACCGGCGTGGTGAGTGTCAGCTATCTCGGCGAGACCGATTGGCTGACTTACGAATTCCCGCTTTATTCGGGACCCGCATCCCACCGGCTCGCGCAATTTCGCGGCCAGCGGCAAAAATGGTTCGCGTTGCGTTTCACCGGCTCCGAGCAGGAAATCGATCCGCTGACATCACGCAACGGCCAGGCGCCTGAATTCGATCAATGGCGGTGGGAACGGCTCGATCGCGTCGCCGATCTCGTGGTGCCGTTCCGGCGCGACGTCTACAGCGCCGTGGCGCAGACGTTCGCCCGGTTCGCCACTCGAAGCTAGTGCATTGCCGTGGTGTTGAGCTCGTGCTGGATGCTCTTGTAGTGATCGAGCCTCTCAAGCGCATGGTCGAGCTCTGAACCTTCCTTCTCGGAAAGTTTGGCCTCCATGTCTGAGATCGTTTCGGCAAACTCCGCACGGTCAAGCTCGTCCAGCGACTTCGCAACGTCGGCCAGCACGGTAAGGCCCTTTTCAGAGACTTCCGCAATGCCGCCGAGCACGATGATCTTCTGTTTGGTGCCGCCGGTGATGATCGTCAGGATACCCGGACGGATCGCGGCCACCACCGGAGCATGTCCGGCCAGCACGCCGAAATCACCCTCGACACCGGGGACATCGACCTGATCGACATCGCCAGCGAAAGCGAGCTTTTCGGGCGAGACAAGATCGAAGTGAAAGGTGGCCATTGTTGAACCTGCGAGTAGCGAATAGCGAGTAGCGAACAGCAGAAATAAGCGATGGGAATAGCGCCTGAACTATTCGCTATTCCCTACTCGCTAGTCGCCTCTTAAGCGGCATCCGCGAGCTTCTTGCCCTTTTCGACCGCCTCTTCGATGGTGCCGACCATGTAGAAGGCAGCCTCCGGCAGGTGATCATATTTGCCTTCGCAGAGATCGCGGAAACCCTTGATGGTGTCGGCGAGATCGACGAACTTGCCGGGTGAGCCGGTGAAGACTTCAGCGACATGGAACGGCTGCGACAGGAAGCGCTCGACCTTGCGGGCGCGCGCGACGGTGATCTTGTCCTCTTCCGACAGTTCGTCCATGCCGAGAATGGCGATGATGTCCTGCAGCGATTTATATTTCTGCAATACCTGCTGCACCATGCGCGCGGTGTTGTAATGGTCTTCGCCGACCACCAGCGGAGAAAGCATGCGCGAGGTCGAGTCGAGCGGGTCCACCGCCGGATAGATGCCTTTTTCCGAGATCGCGCGGTTCAACACCGTGGTCGCGTCCAAATGGGCGAACGAAGTGGCGGGCGCGGGGTCGGTCAAGTCGTCGGCCGGCACGTAGATCGCCTGTACCGAAGTGATCGATCCCTTGTGCGTCGTGGTGATGCGTTCCTGCAGCGCGCCCATGTCGGTCGCGAGCGTCGGCTGGTAGCCCACCGCCGAAGGAATTCGCCCCAACAGCGCCGACACTTCGGAGCCGGCCTGGGTAAAGCGGAAAATGTTGTCGACGAAGAACAGCACGTCCTGGCCCTGGTCGCGGAAGTGCTCGGCAACGGTCAAGCCCGTGAGGCCGACGCGGGCGCGGGCGCCCGGCGGTTCGTTCATCTGGCCGAACACCAGCGCGCATTTCGACTTCACGCTCGGATCTGGATGATGTGGGTCCGCGTTGACCTTGGATTCGATGAACTCGTGATAGAGGTCATTGCCTTCGCGGGTGCGCTCGCCGACGCCGGCAAACACGGAGTAACCGCCGTGCGCCTTTGCAACGTTGTTGATCAGCTCCTGAATCAGCACGGTCTTGCCGACGCCGGCGCCGCCGAACAGGCCGATCTTGCCGCCTTTGGCGTAAGGCGCGAGCAGGTCAACCACCTTGATGCCGGTGACGAGAATTTCAGCTTCGGTCGATTGATCCGTATAGAGCGGCGCTTCCTGGTGGATGGCACGCAAACCCTCCGATTCCACCGGGCCGGCTTCATCGATCGGCTCGCCGATGACGTTGATGATGCGTCCCAAGGTTCCGGCACCGACCGGCACCATAATCGGATTGCCGGTGTCGGTGACTTCCTGACCGCGGACGAGGCCCTCGGTGGTGTCCATCGCGATCGTGCGCACCGTGGACTCGCCGAGATGCTGCGCGACCTCGAGCACCAGGCGGTTGCCGCCGTTCTTGGTTTCGATCGCGTTCAGAATGGCGGGTAGATGTCCCTCGAACTGCACGTCAACGACGGCGCCGATGACCTGCGTGATGCGTCCGGTCTGGTTGGCAGGTGTAGCCATAAAACTATCTCCTTCGAATTCCTAATCTCTGGACAACCGTCGGTCTGATCGTGCGTGTCGCCGTTACATCGCCTCGGCGCCGGAGATGATTTCAATCAGCTCCTTGGTGATCATGGCTTGACGGGTGCGGTTGTAGATCAGCGTCTGCTTGCGAATCATGTCGCCGGCGTTGCGGGTGGCGTTGTCCATCGCGCTCATCTGGGCGCCGTAGAACGAGGCGTTGTTCTCCAGCAGCGCGCGAAAAACCTGCACCGCGATGTTGCGTGGTAAAAGCCGGGGCAGGATTTCGTCTTCCTCCGGCTCGTATTCATAGGAGATGGCTGGCTCCGCGTTCGTCGCGGACGCTTCCACGACCAGCGGAATGATCTGCTGCGCGGTCGGGATCTGGGCGATCACAGAGCGGAAGCGCGAATAGAACAGCGTGCAGACATCGAACTCGCCGTTGTTGAACCGCGCGATGACCTTTTTGGCGATATCTTCGGCGTTGACGAAGCCAAGCTGGCGAACCGAGCGCAGTTCGACGCTTTCGACAATCTGCTTGTCGAAGGTGCGGCGAAGCTGTTCCAGTCCCTTGCGGCCGACACAGAAGAACTTGACCTCTTTGCCCTGAGAAATCAGTCTCAGCGCGTGCTCGCGCGCGAGCCGCACGATCGAGGAATTGAAGGCGCCGGAAAGACCGCGTTCGCCGGTGCACACCAGCAGCAGATGCACTTGATCCTTGCCGGTGCCCGCGAGCAGGGCCGGCGCGCCGGGCGAGCCCGCCGCGGCCTTCGCAATATCGGAGATCACCGCATCCATCTTCTCGGCGTAGGGCCGGGCAGCCTCCGCAGCGCTCTGTGCGCGGCGCAACTTCGAGGCCGCGACCATCTGCATCGCCTTGGTGATCTTCTGCGTCGCCCTGGTCGAGGCGATGCGGACCCGCATGTCCTTCAGTGAAGCCATTCTCAGTTCATCCTGGCGACCCGATTATGATCCGGCCGCGAACCCCTCATTTTCGTCATGCCCGGCCTCGTGCCGGACATCCACGTCTTGAATTTCCTACCCACGTCCAAGGACGCGGATGCGCCGGCCATGACGGCCTCTTTAAGCAAGCGTCTTGACGAAGCCCTCGACCACGCTCTTCAGCTTGGCCGCGGTATCGTCGCTGAGATCGCGGCTGTCACGAATGGTGTTGAGGATCTCGACGTTCTTGCCCCGCAGCGCGGACAACAGCCCCTCCTCGAACGCCCGCACCTTGTTGAGCGGAAGCGCGTCGAGATAGCCGTTGGTGCCGGCCCAGATCACGCAGACCTGCTCTTCCATCTTCAACGGCGAGAATTGCGGCTGCTTGAGAAGTTCGGTCAGGCGCGAGCCGCGGTTGAGCAGCCGCTGGGTCGAGGCGTCGAGATCGGAACCGAACTGCGCGAACGCCGCCATTTCGCGGTATTGCGCCAGTTCGCCCTTGATCTTGCCGGCGACTTTCTTCATCGCCTTCGTCTGCGCCGACGATCCGACGCGCGACACCGACAGGCCGACGTTCACGGCAGGCCTGATGCCCTGGAAGAACAGGTCGGTTTCGAGGAAGATCTGGCCGTCGGTAATCGAAATCACGTTGGTCGGAATGTAGGCCGACACGTCGTTGGCCTGGGTTTCGATCACCGGAAGCGCGGTCAGCGATCCCGAACCCTGGTCCTTGTTGAGCTTGGCGGCACGTTCCAGCAAACGCGAATGCAAATAGAAGACGTCGCCCGGATAGGCTTCGCGACCCGGCGGACGGCGCAGCAAGAGCGACATCTGGCGGTAGGCGACGGCCTGCTTGGACAAGTCGTCATAGATGATAACCGCGTGCATGCCGTTGTCGCGGAAGTACTCACCCATGGTACAGCCGGTGAACGGCGCGATGTACTGCATCGGCGCAGGATCGGACGCGGTGGCCGCGACTACGATCGAATATTCCAGCGCGCCCTGCTCTTCGAGCACCTTCACGAACTGCGCGACGGTTGAGCGCTTTTGCCCGATCGCGACATAGACGCAATAGAGCTTGATGTTCTCGTCCGGCTGGGCGTTGAGCGGCTTCTGGTTGAGGATCGTGTCGAGTGCGATCGCGGTCTTGCCGGTCTGACGGTCGCCGATGATCAGCTCGCGCTGGCCGCGCCCAACCGGGATCAGCGCGTCGATCGCCTTGAGACCGGTCGCCATCGGCTCGTTGACCGACTTGCGCGGAATGATGCCGGGCGCCTTGACGTCGACGCGCATGCGCTTGTCGGCCTTGATCGGGCCCTTGCCGTCGATCGGATTGCCGAGCGCGTCAACGACGCGGCCGAGCAGCCCCTTGCCGACCGGCGCATCGACGATGGCGCGGGTGCGCTTGACGGTCTGGCCTTCCTTGATCTCGCGGTCGGCGCCGAAAATCACGATACCGACGTTGTCGGTTTCGAGGTTCAGCGCCATGCCGCGCGTGCCGTTCTCGAACTCGACCATTTCGCCGGCCTGGACGTTGTCGAGGCCGAAGACGCGGGCAATGCCGTCGCCGACGGACAACACCTGTCCGACTTCGGAGACTTCTGCCTCCTGGCCAAAATTCTTGATCTGGTCCTTCAGGATCGCGGAAATTTCCGCGGCGCGGATGTCCATCAGCCTGCCTCTTTCATCGCGTGCTTGATCGAATTGAGTTTGGTGCGAAGCGAACTATCGACCATGCGGCTGCCGAGTTTGACAACAAGGCCACCGATGATCGACGGATCGACGTTCACGTTGAGAGAAACGTCCTTGCCCGTCACCGACTTCAGCGCGGTCTTGAGGGCGTCGAGATTCTTGTCGTTGAGCGCTTCGGCCACCGTGACGTCAGCGGTCGCCTCGCCCTTGAATTTCGCCACCAGCGCTCGGAAGGTGCGAATCACCTGATCGACGGCGAACAGCCGCCGATTGGCGGTGAGAACTTTCAGGAAATTTCCGGAAATGCCGGAAATACCAGCCCTCTCGAGCACCGCCGACAGCGCCTTCACCTGCGTGTCGGAAGAAAAAACCGGACTGCGGACCAGACGCTTCAGATCAGCGCTGTCCGCGAGCATCGCATCGAATCGGTCGAGGTCGGCCTTGACGGCGTCGATTGATTTTTCGTCTCGCGCCAATTCGAACAAGGCCGTTGCATAACGACCGGACACTCCCGAAACGGACGGATTCTCAGCCACAAGCGCGCTCTTTATTGCTGTCGAACTCGCAAGGGAAAAACCGTCGCCAAAATGCGGCGCCTAGCGATCCAAGCCCTTGGAGTTCAAGCGGGACTTCGATTTTCGACCGGCACAGGCAGCGCCGGAACCGTTAAAATCGCGGCTTTGCTAACATAGCAAGAGTGCAGGTGCAATATGACGGCCGCCGCCGGCGACGCGTTCTCGCACGTCGCGCCTGTGACCGATCGACCGCCGATTCGCACGAGCGGCCTGAGTCGCGAGGGCGGTATTCAGAAACCAGTCTTCGACCATCAAAATCGTTCCGCGCATTGCTGCATAGCCGCATGCGCGATGCGGGAAGGTCCTGGAAAAGAGGTCGGCCATTCCCTGTCCGCATTACTTGCGGATATCTCGACAACCCCGTCGAGAACTTTGATATAAAGTAATAGTAAGATTAATTTATAATACATTACAGTATTACTGGACATCCACTCATCTTCTGTTCCGCATAACAAGATGTTTCAGGGTGAGATAAATCGTCTCTACTGCCCCTTTTATGCCTCATTGGGAAACCAAACGGCGGTTCTCAACTTGGAGCGGGGGTTCCACTTGTCACAGATGTGGCATTACTACATTGAGGGACAAATATAATGCTAAAAATCAACAAGCAGGCGCTGGGAAAAGTATCCCAGTCGCGTACGGCGCTCATCCTTTTTGCCGCAGCTGCTTTGACCGGGGGTACTGCCTCTGAGGCCTCGGCAAGGCCCTATCGGCACCACCACCATCACCACCACTTTGCCCATCATGCCGCCCGAGCCGAGAACTCGTCCTGGCGGGAATCCAATGCGTCGAGCGCCGAGACCTCGGGCAGCGGGCGAAGCTTCTCGGGGATGGCATCCTTTTACGGCAACGAATCCGGCAGCAGGACCGCCTCCGGCCAGCGCTTCAACCAGGAAGCCATGACCGCGGCCCACCGTAGCTTGCCGTTCGGCACCAAGCTCAGGGTCACCCATGGCGGCCGCAGCGTCGTCGTGACCGTCAATGACCGTGGACCGTTCGTTCGCGGCCGGGTGCTGGATCTGTCCACGGGCGCTGCCCGCGCGATCGGCCTGACGAGCGCCGGCGTCGGCCGCGTCGTCGCCGAGGTCATGTAACCCTCGCAATCCACCCGCGCCTTTCAAGACCCGCCGTCGCGAATGACGGCGGGTCTTGTTTATGCGTGTACCGTCACAAAAAGCTCTGCGGATCGACGTCGACCTCGAGCTTGAGATTGCCTTTGGTCTTCGGACCCGAGGCCAGCCACTCGCGCAAGTATTCCGACAGGTCGACGTTACGCTGCGACTTCACCAGAAGCCGGAAGCGATAACGCCCCTTGATGACTGCAAGCGGCGCCTCGGCGGGTCCAAGCACCTTGATCCGTTCGTCGATCGGAGCGATCGCGGCCAACTTGCGCGCAAAACCTTCCGCCGTAGGGCGATCGCCGGCGGACACGATCAGGCTCGCCAGCCGCCCGAACGGCGGATAGCCGCTTCTCTCGCGCATTTCGATTTCGCTGGCATAGAACGCTTCGCGATCGCAGGCCACCAGCGCCTTCATCACGGGATGTTCCACCTGATGAGTCTGCAAATAGCCGATGCCCCGGCCCTTGTCGCGCCCGGCGCGCCCGATCACCTGATTGAGTAGCTGCCATGTGCGCTCGGCAGCGCGCGGATCGCCGTTACTGAGGCCCAGATCGGCATCCACCACACCGACCAGATTGAGCCGCGGGAAATGATGTCCCTTGGCCACCAGTTGCGTGCCGATGATGACATCGACACGGCCTTCCGCAATCTCGTTCAACTCGCTGCGCATGGTTTCGATCGAGGTGATGAGGTCGCTCGACAACACCATGGTTCGCGCATCCGGGAAGAGCGCGGCGGCCTCTTCCTGCAAACGTTCGACGCCGGGACCGACCGCCACCAGGGATTCTTCCGCCGTGCAATTCGGACAGAGATGCGGGCGCGGCATCGAGAAGCCGCAATGGTGGCAGACCAGCCGCTGGCGAAAACGGTGATCAACCAGCCAGGCATCGCAGATGGTGCAGGCGAAGCGATGCCCGCAGGCGCGGCACAAGGTCAGCGGCGCATAGCCGCGGCGGTTGAGGAACAACAGCGCCTGCTCGCGCCGCTCGACCGCGAACCGAATCTGTTCAGCGAGAAACGGCGAGATGAAGCGGCCACGCGGTGGAGCACTCCGCCTGAGATCGATGGCCTCGATGTGCGGCATGTGCGCCCCGCCGAACCGCGACGGCAGCACGATGCGCTGGTAGCGGCCCTTGCGCGCGTTGACCTCGGTTTCAACCGACGGCGTGGCGGATGCCAGCACGATCGGGATTTTCGCGATATTGGCGCGCACCACCGCCATGTCGCGGGCGTGGTAATGCGCGCCATCGTCCTGCTTGTAGGCCTGGTCATGCTCCTCATCGACGACGATCAAGCCGAGATCGGCATAGGGCATGAACAGCGCTGACCTGGCACCAACCACCACCGGCGCTTCTCCGCCGGAGATCGCGGCCCAGTTGCGTTGCCGCGTGCGCGGGGTCAATTCGGAATGCCATTCCAGCGGCCGCACACCGAAGCGCCGCGCGAAGCGATCCAGGAACTGACCGGTCAATGCGATTTCCGGCATCAGGATCAGCGACTGTTTGCCGCGGCGAATGGTCTCGGCGATCGCTTCGAAATAGACCTCGGTCTTGCCCGAACCGGTAACGCCATCGAGCAATGCGACGTGGAACGTACCGTTGGCGGCGAGCGCGCGCATCGAATCGACGGCGGTACGCTGCTGGCGGGAGAATTCGGGGATAGCGAAGGCTGGGTCCGGCGCGGGCGGTGCGAGCGGGCGCGGCATCGCTTCCACACTGAGCGTGCCTTCGTCGACAAGGCCGTCGACAACACCGATGCTGACGCCAGCCTCCCTCGCGGCGTCAGCCTTGCCGTGCAACAGGTGGTCGGACAACAGCTCAATCAATCGCCGCCGCGCCGGCGTCATCCGTTGCGGCGGCGGGCCCGAAAGACGCACACCCAGCCGCACCCGCTCGGGCCCGAGGTCGTCTCCCATGCGCAGGCACATCCGCAACACCATGCCGCGCGCCGACAGCGTGTAATTGGCGACCCAATCGACGAGCGCACGCAATTCCGGTTTGAGCGGCGGGACGTCGAGCTTTTCGCCGACATCCTTCAGCCGATTGTGCAAACGCGGGTCGGGATTGGCGTTCTCGGCCCAGACCACGCCAACCACCTCGCGCGGGCCGAGCGGCACGCACACCACATCGCCGGCTTTGAGCTCGAGCCCGCGCGGCACGCGATAGGAATAGGCCCGGTCGAGCGCAACAGGCACCAGCACGTCGACGATTCCCGTCGACGAAGCGGATGGCGATGAGGCGCGCGTGGGGTGGTCCATCTCGGAAGAGAGCCTGATTAATTAGCGAAGGATAAACCAAGACGGTGCGATATAATCAAAAGGAATCATCGCATCCGAAGCAGATATGGCCGAGCCGGCTCCCGCCTTGCAACCAATTGAACTTGACTGCGCGGACGAATCGATCGCGCTGGAGATGGCGCGATGGCTTGCTTTTTTGCGCACCGAGCGGCGGCTGTCGCCGAAGACGTCGGAGGCCTATGCCCGCGACCTGCGTCAGTTCCTTGAATTTCTCAGAGAACACCAAGAAGCTCGCGTGACGCTCGCGAGCTTTTCCGCCGTCGAGGCCAGCGACATCAGGGCCTTCATGGCGAAGCGACGCACGGAGGACATCGGCAGCCGCTCGCTGATGCGCGCGCTCGCCGGCCTTCGTTCCTTTGGACGCTTCCTCGAACGCGAAGGCCGCGGCAAGGTCGGCGCGCTGGCCGCGATCCGTGCTCCCAAGGTCGGCAAAAGCCTGCCGAAGCCCCTGCCGATGGCAGCGGCCAAGCGCCTTACCGATGCCGACGAACGCGCCGGCGAAGACCGCGATCCCTGGATCTGGGCACGCGATGCCGCGGTCATGGCGCTGCTCTACGGCTCGGGCCTGCGTATCTCGGAGGCGCTGAACCTGAACCGCCGCGATGTGCCCGCACCCGGCGAAGGCGACGTTTTGGTCGTTACCGGCAAAGGCAACAAGACGCGGATGGTGCCGGTGCTGCAAAATGTCCTGACGCTAATCCAGGATTATGTGGCGATGTGCCCGCATCCCTTAGCTCCGGAGGGACCGATTTTTGTCGGTGCCCGCGGTGGACCTTTAAGCCCGCGCATCATTCAGCTCACCATGGCGCGGTTGCGCGGCGCACTTGGCCTGCCCGACAGCGCGACGCCGCACGCGCTGCGGCATTCCTTCGCCACGCACCTGTTGTCACGCGGCGGCGACTTGCGCGCAATCCAGGAACTGCTCGGTCACGCCTCACTCTCGACCACCCAAATTTATACCGGGATCGACAGCGAGCGGCTTCTGGAAGTGTACAGGACCGCACACCCCCGCGCCTGAACCAACAACGCTCAGTTGGCGAGGTACTCGATCTTGAAGACGTAGTTGGTGCCACGGCTAACCTCAACACGAACCACCGGCAGGAATTTCAGCCTTTCGTAAACCGGCGTCGTTACCCGCACCGTCCGGCCAGCGATGTCGGCAACATGTTCGGGATAGCGGTATCCCCTAATCCTGACGTTCTGGACACGCCCCTCCAGCACGACGCGCGGAAGCGCAAAATCCATAAACAGAATCGCACTCGCCAACAGCACCATAAGGCCTCCGAAGAGGAGCGCACCGGAAGCTTTAAATTGGGAGTCGGGATTAGGCGAGGAATTGCTGAGCTTACGACATCCCAACCAAACGCCCCCAACTCCAAAGCCGCCTAAAACAATACAAGAATCGACAACGGCGATGAGCGAAGCATCATGATAGAAAATTCCCAGAACAGCATACAAAAAGCCGGCGGTCATAGCCGCCCATACGGTCAAACGCCGTAAGTCCGGTGCCCGGACCATTTTAAGCAACAGCCCAAAAAAGATAACGAGCGGCCAGAAGACGGCGGCAATGAAGTCCGCAAAGGTCACGCCATGGTATAGGCGACGCGACAAAAAAATCCATTAAAGCGGCAGCCCAAATGCGGCTTAACTCTTGCGTCGAACTTGACGTTCGGTCCATCGTTGAGCCTGATCGCAGGAGGAGAAGACTCATGAGCGCACAGGAAAACATGGAGCACGCCGAGCATGCCTCGGGCGAGAACAAGAGGATCGCGCTTCTGATCGCGGTGATCGCGCTGTGCCTGGCGCTGTCGGAAACGCTTGGCAAGGGCGCGCAGACCGAATCGATCGCCAAGAACGTCGAAGCGTCGAACCTGTGGGCCTTCTTCCAGGCGAAAAGCATCCGCCGCACCACGGTGCAGACGGCGGCCGAGCAATCCAAACTCGCTCTTCCGAGCGATGAGACCGCGAAGGCGGCCGTACAAAAACAGATCGACGATTGGCAAAAGACCGCGGCGCGCTACCGCTCCGAGCCCGAGACCGGCGAAGGCACCGAGCAGCTATCCGAACGCGCCAAGCATGCCGAAGAAGAGCGCGATCTGGCCACCGCGAAGTACCATCACTTCGAACTGGCGTCCGGAGCCTTCCAGATCGGCATCGTGCTGGCGTCGGCGACCATCATTACCGGCATGGTCGCGCTAGCCTGGATAGCGGGCCTGCTGACGCTCACAGGCGTCGCCTTCACCGCGCTCGGCATATTTGCCCCACACGCGCTCCATCTGGCTTTATAGGAGAGAGGGTTTAGCGCGCTTCGTGCACGCTTTTGCGGAAGCGCTGGATCAGCCGCAGTATACGCGACGACCAGCGATCGTTATTGCCGCGAAGCATTTCAAGGATACGCCGCTTGATCGGATCGACGAGAGCGGCCGCCTTGGCGCGCAGGCTGACGACGAATTCATAGAGCCTTTCGAACCATCCCATCTCGAGCAATTTCGGCCGCGTCACGTCAAACACAAAGGCGGTGATGCCGACGCCGACAAGCTTGGCGAAGAGAATGGTTGTAATGGCGCTGAGCCAGTACTCATGGGCGAGCAGCCAGAAGCCGACCAGCTTGAGCGGAAACAACGGAACGAGCGGCACGACGAAAACGATCAGCGTCATCGCGGGCGACAGCGTGTCGACGCGTTCGGCAAGCCAATGCTTGAAGGATTGCAGCGGAATCTTCGCGACCGCCCAGGCCACGATCGGCTCGAGATGATCCCACAGCCACGCCTCGATCAAAAAGATGACCGCGAGCAGCACCCAGATCGGTTGAAGAAGGCGGCGTAGCATCGAGATCCCTTGGCCGGACCAGTGGTCTGATTCTAACCACCAGCGCCGGGTGAGGATCACATATGGATGGCGCGTTTGCCAACCGCAAGCGCGGCTTCTTTCACCGCTTCCGAGCGGGTCGGATGGGCGTGGCAGGTGCGGGCCAGATCTTCGGCGGAACCGCCAAATTCCATCAAAACAGCGGCTTCATGGATCATTTCGCCGGCTTCCCGGCCGATAATATGAACACCCAGCACCCGGTCGGTCTTCGCATCTGCGAGAATCTTCACGAAACCGTCAGTCGTTTGATTGACTTTTGAGCGGCCGTTGGCGGTGAACGGAAATTTGCCGCTGGTATAGGCGATGCCCGCCTGCTTCAGCTCTTCCTCGGTCTTGCCGACGGAAGAGACTTCCGGCGTTGTATACACGACGCCCGGAATGACGTCGTAATTCACATGGCCGGCCTGGCCGGCGAGAATTTCGGCAACCGCCACGCCCTCATCTTCGGCCTTGTGCGCCAGCATCGGACCGGCCACGACATCACCGATCGCATAGACGCCCTTCAGGCTGGTGGCAAAGTGCGCATCGATCTGCACGCGGCCACGATTGTCGAGCGCCACACCAGCTTCCTTCAGACCGAGACCCTCGGTGTAGGGGACACGGCCGACCGCGACCAGCACGATATCTGCTTCGATCTTTTCGGCAGCTCCACCAGCCGCCGGCTCGACCTGCGCGATCAACACCTTGCCTGAACTGTCAACGCCCGTGACCTTGGCGCCGAGCTTGAACGCAAAACCCTGCTTCTCGAGGATGCGCTGGAATTGCTTGGCGACCTCGCCGTCCATGCCGGGCAGGATACGATCGAGGAACTCGACCACGGTGACTTGCGCGCCGAGCCGGTGCCACACCGAGCCGAGTTCGAGCCCGATCACGCCGGCGCCGACGATCAACAACTTTCCCGGAACCTTGTCGAGCGCGAGCGCACCCGTCGATGACACAATGCGCTTCTCGTCGATCTCGATGCCCTTGAGGCGCGCGACATCCGATCCCGTGGCAATGACGATGTTTTTGGTCTCGACGGTTTGCGTCTTGCCGTCCTGTCCAGAGACTTCGATCTTGCCGGTGCCGAGGATTTTTCCCTTGCCCGCGATCACGTCGATCTTGTTTTTCTTCATCAGGAACTCGACGCCCTTGACGTTGCCGTCGATGCCCTGCTGCTTGAAGTTCATCATCGATGGCAGGTCGAGTTTTGGCGCCGAGACGCTGACGCCCATCTTGGCAAAGGAGTGCGCGGCCTCCTCGAACATTTCAGAGGCATACAGCAGCGCTTTGGAAGGCATGCATCCGACATTGAGGCAGGTGCCGCCGAGCGTCGCGTTCTTCTCGACCACGGCAACCTTCATGCCGAGCTGTGCGGCACGAATCGCGCACACATACCCGCCGGGACCGGTGCCGATAACAACAAGATCGTAAGTGGCCATGATCGAACCCTGTAGCTGAAAACTGTGACGGGTTTAACGTCCGCCCGACACGTCAAGAATGGCGCTGGTCACATATGACGCCTCGTCCGACATCAGCCAGACGATGGCGTTGGCAATTTCATCCGCGGTGCCGATACGTTTCATCGGCACCATATGCGCGAGCCGGTGCGCGCGGTCAGGTTCGCCGCCGGAAGCGTGAATTTCCGTGTCGATGAGGCCGGGCCGGATTGCCGCCACGCGAATACCTTCACCCGCGACTTCATGGCCGAGGCCGATGGTGAAGGAATCGATCGCGCCTTTGGAAGCCGCATAATCGACATAGGTGTTGGGCGAACCGAGTTTCGCAGCCACCGACGACAGGTTGACGATGACGCCGCCCTTGCCGCCATGCCTGGTCGACATCCGCTTCACGGCCTCGCGGGCGCACAGCATGCTGCCGGTGACGTTGACCGCCATCATTCGCTGAATGCGCTCGGCGGACATGTCGTCGACCCGAGCCGTCGGGCCGACGATGCCGGCATTGTTCACCAGCGCGCCTAACGTTCCGAAGGCATCTGCGGCCTTGAACAGCGCGAGGATATCGGCCTCGCTTCCGACATCGCATTTCACCGCGATGGCTTTGCCGTTTTTGGCCTCGATTTGGCCGACCACTTCATCGGCCGCCTTCTGGTTACTGGCATAGCCGACGACGACGCGAAAGCCGCGCGCGGCCGCGGCAAGCGCGGTAGCGCGGCCGATGCCGCGGCTGCCGCCGGTAATGATCACAACTTTGTCGGTCAAGAGAACGCCCCTACAATTCAGTCCTGTTTACTCAAAGCGCGGCCGCGTCCCGGCGGTGCGCCGAACCGCCCGGCTACCGATTGATCAGAGATCCAGTACCAGCCGCGCCGGATCTTCCAGGCTCTCCTTCACGCGCACCAGGAAGGTCACGGCTTCCTTGCCGTCGATGACGCGGTGGTCGTAGGACAGCGCCAGATACATCATCGGCCGAACCTCGACCTTGCCGCCGATCGCCATCGGCCGCTCCTGGATCTTGTGCATGCCGAGAATGGCCGATTGCGGCGCGTTGAGGATCGGCGTCGACATCAGCGAACCGTAGATGCCGCCATTGGTGATGGTGAAAGTGCCGCCCTGCATCTCGTCGATCTTGAGCTGGCCGTCGCGGGCGCGGCGGCCGTAATCGGCGATGCTCTTTTCGATTTCCGCAATCGACTTGTGGTCGCAATCGCGCACCACGGGAACGACCAGCCCCTTGTCGGTGCCGACAGCGACGCCGATGTGATAATAATTCTTGTAGATCAGGTCGGTGCCGTCGATCTCGGCATTCACGGCAGGGATATCCTTCAGCGCCTGCACGCAGGCTTTGGTGAAGAAGCCCATAAATCCGAGCTTGCTGCCGTGCTTCTTCTCGAACACGTCCTTGTAGTGCGCGCGTAACGCCATGACGCTGGTCATGTCGACCTCGTTGAAGGTCGTGAGCATCGCAGCCGTATTCTGCACGTCCTTCAGCCGCCGCGCGATGGTCTGGCGCAAGCGCGTCATCTTCACCCGTTCCTCGCGCGCCGCGTCGTCCGCGGGCGAGGGACTGCGAACCTGTACCGCTGCGGCCGGCTGATTGACCGGCGTCGGCGCGGAGGCAGCCTTTTCGATCGCGGCCAGCATGTCGCCCTTGGTAACGCGACCGTCCTTGCCGGAACCCGGAACGGTTGCCGCATCGATGCCGCTTTCAGCGGAAAGCTTGCGCACCGACGGCGCAAGTGGCGCGTCCACAGGCGGCGCCTTATCAGCTGGCGGCGCCTTGGCGGCCGGCGCCGCGGCTGCAGGCGCGGCGGCTTTGGCTGGAGCGGCAGCAGGCTTCGCAGCCATGCCCGATGCTCCGTCGGTGATCTGCCCCAGCAGCGCACCGACGGCGACGGTCTCGCCATCCTTGGCGCTGATCTCACCGAGCACACCGGCCGACGGCGCCGGGACTTCGATCGTCACCTTGTCGGTTTCAAGCTCCACCAGCGGTTCATCGACGGCCACGCTGTCGCCGGCCTTCTTGAACCAACGGCCGATGGTGGCTTCGGTCACGGATTCGCCGAGCGTCGGCACGCGAATTTCAGTCATGGTCTGTTTCCTCAATGCCCCTGTGCGGCGATATTCCCTTGCTGTCGTCCTCCGCGAAGGCGGAGGATCCAGTAATCCGCGACAGCTGTCGTCGCGAAAACAAACGGTGCGGCCTACTGGATGCCCCGCTTGCGCGGGGCATGACCGATTGAAAATTTATTCAGTTCAGCGCCTCATCCAGCAGCGCCTTGAGCTGCGCCAGATGTTTCGACATCAAACCGGTTGCTGTGGCTGCGGCCGCCGCGCGGCCGGCATAACGCGGGCGCTTGTAGGTGGCGTTGACCTGGTTCAGCACCCATTCGAGATAAGGCTCGATGAAGTGCCACGCACCCATGTTGCGCGGCTCTTCCTGGCACCACACAACCTCAGCGCCTTTGAAGCGGGTGAGTTCGGCGACCAGCGCCTTCAGCGGCACCGGATAAAGCTGCTCGACACGCATCAGGTAGATATCGTCGATGCCGCGCTTCTCGCGCTCCTCGTAAAGATCGTAATAGACCTTGCCCGAGCACAGCACGATACGCTTGATCTTGTCGTCGGCGACCAGCTTGATCTTCTCGTCCGCGAGCATCTGGGCGTCATCGTAAAGGATACGATGGAACGTCGTTCCCTCGCCAAGCTCGTCGAGCCGAGAGACGGCGCGCTTGTGCCGCAGCAGCGACTTCGGCGTCATCAGGATCAGGGGCTTGCGGATTTCGCGATGCAGTTGCCGCCGCAGCACGTGGAAATAGTTGGCCGGCGTCGTCGGATAGACCACCTGCATGTTGTCTTCGGCGCACATCTGCAAGTAGCGCTCGAGGCGCGCGGAGGAATGCTCGGGCCCCTGCCCTTCGTAGCCGTGCGGCAACAGGCAGACCAGGCCCGACATGCGCAGCCATTTGCGCTCACCCGAGGAAATGAACTGGTCGAACAGGACCTGCGCGCCGTTGGCGAAGTCGCCGAACTGCGCTTCCCACATCGCAAGCGCGTTCGGCTCGGCGAGCGAGTAGCCATACTCGAAGCCGAGCACGGCTTCTTCCGAGAGCAGCGAGTTGATGACCTCGTAGTGGCCCTGATCGCCGCCCAGATGATTGAACGGCGTGTAGCGGCTCTCGTCTTCCTGATCGATCAGCACCGAATGGCGTTGCGAGAACGTGCCGCGTTCGGAATCCTGCCCCGAAAGCCGCACATGATGGCCCTCTTCCAATAGCGTGCAGAACGCCAGCGCCTCGCCGGTCGCCCAGTCGAGTCCTATGCCGGTGTCGATCGCTTTCGCCCGGTTGTCGAGGAAGCGCTGGATGGTGCGGTGAACGCGGAAGCCGTCGGGCACCTTGGTAATCTTGCGGCCGATATCCTTCAGAACGGCGCTATCGACGCCGGTGACGCCGCGGCGCGGATCTTCTTCCTGGTCGGCGATCTTGAAGCCGGCCCATTTGCCGTCAAGCCAGTCGGCCTTGTTGGGCTTGTAGCCGGTGCCGGCTTCGAACTCGGCATCGAGCCGCGCGCGCCAGTCGGCCTTGGACTTCTCCACCTCGCCTTCGGTCATCACGCCTTCGGCGATCAGCCGCTTGGCGTAGATTTCCAGCGTGGTCGGGTGCGAGGCGATCTTCTTGTACATCACCGGCTGGGTGAAGGCCGGTTCGTCGCCCTCGTTGTGACCGTGACGGCGATAGCAGAACATGTCGATGACGACCGGCTTGTGGAATTTCTGCCGGAACTCGATCGCGACCTTGGCCGCGAACACCACGGCCTCCGGATCGTCGCCGTTCACATGGAAGATCGGCGCGTCGATCATCTTCGCCACATCGGACGGATAGGGCGAGGAGCGCGAGTAGCGCGGATAGGTGGTGAAGCCGATCTGGTTGTTGACGATGAAGTGCAGCGAGCCGCCGGTGCGGTAGCCCTTGAGATCCGACAGGCTGAAGCATTCCGCCACGACGCCCTGACCGGCGAACGCCGCGTCGCCATGCATCAAGAGCGGCAACACCGAAATCCGCATGTCCGGCGGATCGCCGTGCTGGTCCTGCTTGGCGCGCACCTTGCCGAGCACCACCGGATCGACGATTTCCAGATGCGACGGGTTGGCGGTCAGCGACAGATGAATCTTGTTGTTGTCGAACTCGCGGTCGGACGATGCGCCGAGATGATATTTGACGTCGCCCGAGCCTTCGACCACGTCGGGATTGGCCGATCCGCCCTTGAATTCGTGAAACAGCGCGCGGTGCGGTTTGCCCATCACCTGGGTCAGCACATTGAGGCGACCGCGATGCGGCATGCCGACGACGACTTCCTTCACGCCGAGATTGCCGCCGCGCTTGATGATCTGCTCAAGGGCCGGGATCAGCGATTCGCCGCCGTCCAGACCAAAGCGCTTGGTGCCGGTGAATTTGACGTCGCAGAATTTTTCGAAGCCTTCGGCCTCGACCAGCTTGTTGAGGATCGCGCGCCGGCCCTCGCGGGTGAAGGAGATTTCCTTGTCCGGCCCTTCGATACGTTCCTGAATCCAGGACTTCTGCGCGGCGTTACTGATGTGCATGAACTCGACGCCGAGCGTCTGGCAGTAGGTGCGCTCGCAGATCGCGACGATCTCGCGCAGGCTCCCGTATTCGAGACCGAGCACGTGATCGAGAAAGATCTTCCGGTCCAAATCGGCCTCAGTGAAGCCATAAGAGCGCGGATCGAGCTCTTCGCGATCGCGCGGCGCCTCGATACCGAGCGGGTCGAGCTTGGCGTGAAAATGTCCGCGCATCCGGTAGGCGCGGATCAGCATCAGCGCGCGGACGGAATCGCGCGTGGCCTGATGCACATCGGTTGACGCCAGTTCGCTGCCGGCGGCTTCCGCCTTCGCCGCAATCTTTTTGCTGACAACCTTCTCGACTTCCACCCAGTTGCCGTCGAGCGCCGACGTCAGGTCATCCTGCGGCGTAAGCGGCCAGTTGCTTTTGGCCCACGAGGGTCCTTCCGCGTTCTTGCGAACGTCGGCGGGCGTATCCTTCAGGCTTTTGAAGAACTCCTGCCACTCGGCGTCGACCGAGGAAGGATCGTTCTCATAGCGGGCGTAGATTTCATCGATGTAGGTGGCGTTTGTGCCCTGCAAAAAAGATGAAAGGGCAAAAGCAGCGTTCGCATCCTGGCGAGACATGGGCGCGTCCTGATAATTTCTTCATCGCGCGTAACAGACGGCGCGGAACCGGCCTGCGAAACGCGGGCCGGCGGGTCGAGAACCTCTACCCTATCTAGGCGAAAACTTCGCCCCGAAAAGAACCAAAAAGTGAATTACGACTTCAATTTTTCAATCAAGGTCTTTCCGAGCCTTGCCGGGGAGGGGGAGACGGTAATTCCGGCCGATTCCATGGCCGCCGTCTTGGAACCAGCATCTCCCTTGCCACCGGAGATGATCGCGCCGGCATGACCCATGCGCCGTCCGGGAGGTGCGGTGACGCCGGCAATGAAGCCGACCATGGGCTTCTTGCGGCCTCGCTTGGCCTCGTCTTTCAGGAATTGGGCAGCGTCTTCCTCGGCCGAACCGCCGATCTCGCCGATCATGACAATCGAGGTGGTCTTGGGGTCGGCCAGGAACATCTCCAGCACGTCGATGAATTCGGTGCCCTTGACCGGGTCGCCGCCGATGCCGACCGCCGTGGTCTGGCCGAGGCCCTCCTGGGAGGTCTGGAACACCGCCTCATAGGTCAGCGTGCCCGAGCGCGACACGATGCCGACATTGCCCGGTTTGAAAATATTCGCCGGCATGATGCCGATCTTGCATTCGCCGGCGGTCATGACGCCCGGACAATTGGGTCCGATCAGCCGCGACTTCGACCCCGACAGCGAGCGCTTCACCCGCACCATGTCGAGCACCGGAATGCCTTCGGTGATGCACACGATCAGCGGGATTTCCGCATCGATCGCCTCGCAGATCGCGTCCGCAGCACCGGGCGGCGGCACGTAGATCACGCTCGCATCCGCGCCGGTCTTTTCGCGCGCTTCCGCCACCGTATCGAACACCGGCAGGCCGAGATGCGTCGAGCCGCCTTTACCGGGCGACGTGCCGCCGACCATCTTGGTGCCGTAAGCAACCGCCGCTTCCGAGTGGAAGGTGCCGTTCTTGCCGGTAAAACCCTGGCAGATGACTTTGGTGTTTTTGTCGATCAGGACGGACATGGGTGGGGCTTCTTTCGCGAGACGATCGGTAAGGGGGTCAATGAGTCCGCCGATAAACGCCGGTGAGCACGTCGGCCCACCCTTCGGCGTCGGGCGAAAACTGGATTTTCATGGAGTAACTGTTGTCGTCGATGATTTCGTAGACATGGCGCGCATTGCCGCGCAGCGAGCCGCGCACGAGAATGAGCGACTTGCCACTCCAGCCGCCGGACGCCGGCGACGGCGGATAGTAACCGAGCGAGTCGTGCCAGAATAATTTGTAGAGCCGGTCTTCGCGGTCATAGGTGAACACGCCGTGGGTGGCGAAGATTTCCTTGCCGTCGCGGGTCTGGCGCGCGTCCTGGATCAGGTAGAAACCGTTCAAATCGATTCGGGCTGAGACCGTCGCCCTCGCGGGCCCGCCTTGCGTCCAGCGCGAGGGATAGACCATCTCCTCGCCGGCCCACTCGCCCGCGAAGGCCGCGAGCTTGCGGTGTTCTTCCAGCGGCGTTGGAGCTGCGAAATGGTCGGCCATCGTCAGCTTCCCTTGACGGCCTTGACGATCTTTTGCGCGGCGTCGTCGAGATTGTCGGCCGGCAACACGTTGAGGCCGGACGCGCTGATGATCTTCTTGCCGGCATCGACATTGGTACCTTCAAGGCGCACCACCAGCGGCACCTTGAGGCCGACCTCCTTCACCGCGGCAACCACGCCCTCGGCGATGACGTCGCACTTCATGATACCGCCGAAGATATTGACCAGGATGCCCTTCACGTTGGGATCGGCGGTGATGATCTTGAATGCGGCCGCGACCTTTTCCTTGCTGGCGCTGCCGCCGACGTCAAGGAAGTTCGCCGGCGCCATGCCGTAGAGCTTGATGATGTCCATCGTCGCCATGGCAAGACCGGCGCCGTTGACCATGCAGCCGATCGTGCCGTCGAGCGTGACGTAGTTGAGGTCGTATTTCGAGGCTTCGATTTCCTTGGCGTCTTCCTCGGTCTCGTCGCGCAGCGTAACGACCTCGGGATGACGGAACAGCGCATTGTCGTCGAATGACACTTTCGCGTCGAGCACGCGCAACTGGCCCTGCTTGGTGACGACCAGCGGATTGATTTCCAGCATCGCCATGTCCTTGGCGGTAAACGCCGCGTAGAGCTGGGTCACCAGCTTCTCCGCCTGTTTGGCGAGGTCGCCGGTGAGGTTCAACGCCTTGGCAACCGTGCGGCCGTGATGACCCATGATGCCCGTCGCCGGATCGACGGAGAACGAGACGATCTTTTCCGGAGAGTTGTGCGCGACATCCTCGATGTTGACGCCGCCTTCGGTCGACACCACGAACGACACTTCGGAGGTTTCGCGGTTGACCAGGATCGAGAGATAAAACTCCTTGTCGATGTCGGAGCCGTCTTCGATGTAGAGGCGGTTGACCTGCTTGCCATGCGGCCCGGTCTGCACCGTGACCAGCGTCGCGTCCAGCATCTGCTTGGCGAATTCGTTGACCTCGGCGACCGACTTGGCGATCCGCACGCCGCCTTTGCTGCCGGCGGAGGCTTCCTTGAAGGTGCCCTTGCCGCGGCCGCCGGCATGGATCTGGCTTTTCACCACCCAGATCGGGCCGGGAAGGCTCTTTGCCGCCGCGTCGGAGTCGGCGGCGTTGAGCACCGGCACGCCCTTGGAGATCGGCACCCCGAACTCATTCAGCAGCGCCTTGGCCTGATATTCATGGATATTCATCTGGACGTTCCCCGAACCTTAGGCCGCTTTGAATTTTGGCAAATTCAGCGAGTCCTGTCTTCTGGTATACCATATACCAATCGAACGACAACCCAAACTGCTTTAAAGTGACGTGCCGAAGACCGGGATTTCGATCTTCGGCAAGCGGTTAGCCCGATCAGCGGCCGAGCAGGTCGGGCGCGATCTTCTTGCAGGCGTCGACCAAGCCTTGCACGGCGCCGACCGATTTGTCGAAGGCTTCGCGGTCCTTGCCCGCGAGTTCGATCTCGACAATGCGTTCAACGCCTTTGCTTCCGATCACGACGGGCACGCCGACATACATGTCCTTCACGCCATATTCGCCGTTGAGGTAGGCGGCGCAGGGCAGCACGCGCTTCTTGTCCTTGAGGTAGGACTCAGCCATCGCGATCGCGGAAGCCGCCGGCGCATAGAAGGCCGAGCCAGTCTTCAGCAGGTTGACGATTTCGGCGCCGCCGTTACGGGTGCGATCGACGATCTCGTCAATCCGGGACTGCGAGGTCCAACCCATCTTGACGAGATCTGGCAGCGGAATTCCCGCCACGGTCGAATAGCGCACCAGCGGCACCATGGTGTCGCCATGGCCACCCAGCACAAAAGCGGTGACGTCTTCGACCGAGACGTTGAACTCGTCGGCGAGGAAATAGCGGAAGCGCGAGGAATCCAGCACACCGGCCATGCCCACCACCTTCTTGTGCGGCATCCCGGAAGCCTTCTGGAGCGCCCATACCATGGCGTCGAGCGGGTTGGTGATGCAGATGACGAAAGCGTCGGGCGCATATTTCTTGATGCCGGCGCCGACCTGTTCCATCACCTTGAGATTGATGCTCAAGAGGTCGTCGCGGCTCATGCCGGGCTTGCGCGGCACGCCGGCGGTGACGATGCACACATCGGCACGGTCGAGCGCCTCGTAGGAATTGGCGCCGGTCATGTGGGCGTCGAACCCGTCAACCGGCGAAGACTGCGCGAGATCGAGCGATTTGCCCTGCGGCACGCCTTCGGCGATGTCGAACATGACGACGTCGCCGAGTTCCTTCAGACCGATGAGGTGGGCCAGCGTCCCGCCGATCTGGCCGGAGCCAATCAGAGCAATCTTGTCGCGCGCCATGGGTGTGTCCTTTGAACCGATGGAGGTGAATGAAAGCCGTTTGAGGCTGGTTATCCCTTTCGCTCCGTGCGTTCAAGCCGCAGCGTGCTCAATTGTCAGACACTAATATCCCGATTGATGCGGACTCCTGAACCGCCACACCAGTATCACGTCTCCACCAGCCCCGTGGTCGCGCCGCTGGCTGCCGAATCCTTGTGGCCGTGCGGCAGGCTAAGATAGGATTCAGAGCCCATTTCGATCAGCCGCGAGGAGGTCCGCTTGAATTCGTTGGCCTCAACGCCTTCGCTCGCCAGGTAAATCGACAGTGGGTCGGCCTCGGCCGAGGCCATCAGCTTCACGCCGTTGTCGTACAGCGTATCGATCAGGGTGATGAACCGCTTGGCGGCGTTGCGCTCGCCATAATCCATCACCGGGATACGATCGATCATGAGGGTATGATAGTCGCGGGCGAGCCGAAGGTAGTCCGATGCGGCGAGCGGCTGTTCGCAGATGTCCGCGAAGGAAAACCGCGCGACGCCATGCGCCGAACACGGCACATGCAACACGCGGCCCTTGATTGAAATATCGCGTGGGCGACAGGGCGCATTGCCGGTCATGCTGGTCCAGGCCTTGTCGAGCGCCGCAGACGCCGCGGCATCCGCCGGCACCAGCCACATTTTCACGCCGGCGAGTTTTTCCAGCCGGAAATCGGTCCGGGCGTCCAGCCGCAGCACGCTCATGTGCTCTTCGATCTGCGCGATGAATGGCAGAAACAGCGCCCGGTTCAGCCCACCTTTGTAGAGGTCGTCCGGCGCCACGTTGGACGTCGCCACCACCACGGTGCCGAGTTCGAACAGGCGCGCAAACAGCCGCCCCAGGATCATGGCGTCCGCGATGTCGGTGACATGGAATTCGTCAAAGCATAACAGCCACGCCTGATCGAAAATCGCCGCCGCGGTGAGTGCAATGACGTCACCGTCGGGAATTTCGCCCCGCGCGATCTCCTGGCGAAAGCCGTAAATCCGTTCGTGCACCTCGGCCATGAATTCGTGAAAGTGAGCGCGGCGCTTATGCTCGACCGTGGAGGCTTGAAAAAACAGGTCCATCAGCATGGTCTTGCCGCGGCCGACATCGCCGTGAACGTAGAGGCCGCGCGGCGGCGCATCGTTCTTGTCGGCAAACAGCCGGCTGAGCAGGCCGTGCTTGCGCACCGGCTTGTAGTGCGAAAGCCTTTGCTCGAGGTCACCAAAGGCTTCGGCGACCTCGCGCTGCGCAGCGTCGGCCTCGATGGCGCCTGATGAGACGAGCGCCTCGTAATGGGCGAGGAAAGAGGTGGATGGGGGAGACAACATGGCCCTACTTTACGGCCCCAGCGTAAAGAAAAATGCAAGCCGTCTTGACGCAGGCGGGCATGCGTTCCGACCCCCTACCCATTACCGTCATGCCCCGCGCATGCGGGGCATCCAGTACGCCGCGGTTTCTCGGCTCAAGCACTGGCGCCTCTGGAATACTGGGTCGCCCGGTCCCGTCTACGCCAAGGCTTCGACGAGGCGAGCGAGTGCAGGGCGCGCCGGAGCTTTAGCGGAGGCGGCAAGCCGGGCGATGACGCGGAGTGGCGGTCGATCTTAAGCGCTCAGCGCGTAGGAATCCTCGACCACATAGGGGCCGCCGCCGGTGGAAGCGCGAGAGGAAAACAGCACGAAGCGCGAAGCCGTGAACACCTTGGTCGGGAAGTAGCCCCGCACCGAAAGATAGTCCGCGACATCCTGCGTGGACGCATCGCGCAGCCGGGCCAGCGTGACATGGGGCGTGAATTTTCGCCCCTCAGGATCGAGCCCGATCCGCTGCATCAACCGCTCCAGTTCGGCCTGCAATTCGATCAGCGGCCGGCTTGGGGCGATATTGGCGACCACGGCACGCGGTTTTTTGCTTCCGAAGCTGGAGAGGCCCTGGACTGCGACCTCGAACGGTTTGCGGTTGACCCGAAACAGCATGGAAGCGATCTCGTTGGCGGAAATGCCGTCGATGTCGCCGATAAAGCGCAGGGTAACATGATAATTTTCGGGATCGATCCAGCGGGCGCCGGGTAGCCCGCCACGCAAAGAGGAGAGGGTCTGGCCGATTTCGGCCGGAATTTCCAGTCCCGTGAACAAACGCGGCATCGCAAGACTCCCGATGCTGGAACATGATTCGGAAACGAGAATAACAGCTTTCCTAAAAGATCATGTTCGCTGACAGACTCCAGTGACGAATCACCGGCAATTATTTTTTACCGTAGTTATGTGACTCTGCGAAGCATCCCGCGTTAACCGGTCAGAAAGGTTCGCCGAGCCTGAGGCGCTAGTGGCCTTGCTGTTTATTTTTCAGCTCGCGCGCCTCGAAATCGGGCCGAGAAATGCTTCAACAGTAGGCAAGATATTTTTGACGATGATGTCTACTCCCTCCGCGGTTGGATGCATGCCGTCAGCTTGATTGAGTTTGGGATCGGCCGCTACCCCCTCAAGGAAAAAACGATACAGCGGCACGCCATACGATTTGGCGAGATCCGGATAGATCGAATTGAAGCGGGCGGCAAAATCGGCGCCGTAGTTGGGCGGCGCGACCATGCCGCACAGCATCACCGCAATGCCACGGACCTTCAACTGGGCCAGGATGTCGGCCAGCGCCGCGCGGGTCACGGCGGGATCAGTCCCGCGCAAGGCATCGTTGGCGCCAAGCTCGACAATGACGGCCTGGGTCCCGTCCGGCACCGACCAATCGAGCCGGTCCCGGCCGCCCGATGAGGTATCGCCGGAAACGCCGGCATTGGTCATATCGACCGCTATACCCTTGGCTTTCAACGCCTTTTGCAGCTTGGCCGGGAACGCGTCCGAACCGGACAACCCGTATCCTGCGCTTAAGGAGTCACCCAGCACCACCATTTTGATCGGGATGCCGCCAGAGGCAGCGGAAGACTGGGCAAAGGCTGGTTCGGCGGCAATCAGCAACAGACCCCACACGAGCATGTGCTTGAAGAGAGAGAACAGCCTCTCGACCACGCTCGGGTAAGTACCATATGACCAACCCATGGACAGTCTCATCGACCCCTCATCCTTGTCCGGCCTTGCACCGGACAGCATTTCAATCACCAACGTCAACCTCTCGCTCGGCTCGGGCGCGGCGCGCGTCCATATTCTCAAGGACATCAGCCTGCGCGTTGCATCGGGCGAAGCGCTGGGCCTGATCGGACCGTCGGGCTCGGGAAAGTCCACGCTCCTCATGGTGATGGCGGGACTGGAGCGTCCCGACAGCGGAGAGGTGGTGGTCAACGGAACCCCTTTCAATGACCTCAGTGAGGACGCATTGGCGCGATTTCGTGGCCGCCAGGTCGGCATCGTCTTCCAGTCGTTTCATCTGATCCCGACCATGACTGCGCTGGAGAATGTCGCAGTCCCGCTGGAGCTCGCCGGAAATCCCGACGCCTCACAGCGCGCCGCGCAAGAGCTCGCCTCCGTTGGCTTGGGCGACCGGCTGCATCACTACCCGACACAACTCTCGGGCGGCGAACAACAGCGTGTGGCGCTCGCGCGTGCGCTCGCACCCGATCCCGCCATTCTGGTGGCGGATGAGCCCACCGGCAACCTCGATGAGACTACCGGCAAGCAAATCGTAGACCTGCTGTTCACCAAACATGCCGAGCGCGCCATGACGCTGGTGCTGGTGACCCATGACACCTCGCTGGCGGATCGCTGCGACCGCGTGGTGCGGCTACGCTCGGGCCGTATCGACGCACAGACCGCAGGACGCGACGCCGCTTCATGACCATCGTGGCCGAACCCGAAGCACGCAATCGACCCGCTTCCATTCCGCTGCGCTATGCCGCCATTCCGCTGCGCTATGCCTTGCGCGAATTACGCGGCGGCCTGCGCGGCTTCTATGTCTTCATCGCCTGCATCGCACTCGGCGTCATGACGATTTCCGGCGTCGGTTCGGTGGCAGCAAGCCTTGGCGACGGATTGGCGAGCCAAGGCCGCACGCTGCTCGGCGGCGACGTTGCTTTCTCGCTGTTTCAGCGTGAGGCCAAGCCCGACGAACTCGCCTTCCTGCGCGAGCGCGGCGACGTCTCGGTGACCGCTTCGCTGCGCGGCATGGCGCGCACAGCCGATGGCCGTCTTGCGCTGGTCGAGATCAAGGCCGTGGACGGCGCCTACCCGATGCTGGGCCAGCTCTCGCTTGAACCGGAGATGCCGGTCACTGACCTGCTCGCCGAACATGACGGCGCATTCGGCGCAGCCGTCGATCAAACACTGTTGGCCCGGCTCGACCTGAAGCTCGGCGATCGCATCACGATCGGCAGCGCGACCTTTCAGATCCGCAGCCTCGACAATGCCGAGCCCGACAAGCTCGCCGGCGGCCTTGGATTTGCGCCGCGATTTCTGGTGAGCGAAGCTGCGCTGCGCGCCACGCAAATGCTCCAGCCGGGCAGCCTGGTGCGCTGGACCTATCGGGTCAAACTACCTGACGACGCCGGCAACACGACGCGGCTCATCGACGATGCGAGGGCCGCGCTGCCTCACGCCGGCTGGGAGATCCGCTCCCGCGACAATGCTTCACCCCAGCTTGAACGCACGATCAGCCGCTTCACCCAATTTCTGACGCTGGTTGGATTGGCCGCACTTCTGGTCGGCGGCGTGGGCGTCGCCAACGCGGTCAGGAGCCATATCGATCGGCGCCGTAACGTGATTGCGACCTTCAAGGCTGTCGGCGCCACCGGCCGCGATGTGTTTGCGATCTACCTGACGCAAGTGATCGTGCTGGCCGCGGTCGGCTCGATCATTGGCCTTGCAGCCGGTGCCGCGCTGCCGTTCGTCATTGTGGACGTGTTCGGCAAGCTGTTGCCACTGCCGGTGGAGCCCGCGCTCCATGTCGATGAACTCGCGCTATCGCTGGTCTATGGGCTGTTGACCGCGCTCGCCTTCAGCCTCTGGCCGCTCGGCCGCGTTCATGACGTGCCGGTAGCGGCGCTGTTTCGGGAAGCCGTATCGAGCGTATGGCACCGTCCACGCTGGCGCTATCTGCTGTCGATGGCCGGTGTGATCGCACTGCTGATCGCCGTGATCATTGGCTTCGCCTACGACAAGCGCGTCGCCGCGATTTTTGTCGTGTCCGCGATTGCCGTCTTCGTCCTGCTGCGAGTTATTGCCGCCGCGCTGATGGCGCTGGCGCGCCGCATGCCGCGATCGCAAATCACCATGCTGCGGCTCGCTGTCGCCAATATCCACCGGCCGGGCGCGCTGACCCCGTCGGTCGTGATGTCGCTGGGCCTCGGTCTTGCCGTGCTGGTCACGATCACGCAGATCGACGGCAACCTGCGTCGGCAGTTCATGGCGGCATTGCCCGAGCACGCGCCGTCGTTTTACTTCATCGACATTCCCGCAACCGAGGCCGATCGATTCACCGCGTTTCTGAAGCAGACTTCGCCGGGGTCGACCGTGGAGGAGGTGCCGATGTTGCGCGGCCGCATTGTCTCGGCGCGCGGCGTCAGGGCCGAGGACCTCAACCCCACGACGGACAGCGAGTGGGTGCTGCAAAGCGACCGTGGCCTGACTTCGACCGGCGAAATCCCGAAAGGTTCCAAGATCATCGAAGGTGAGTGGTGGGGCGCCGACTATAACGGGCCGCCGCTGGTATCGATCGAGAAGAAGATTGCCGACGGGCTCAAGCTCAAGCTCGGGGACGAGATCGTCGTCAACGTGCTCGGCCGCGACATCCCGGCCAAAATCGGCAACATGCGCAGCATCGACTGGCAAGGTCTTGGCATCAACTTCGTGCTGGTGTTTTCGCCGAACGCCTTCAGAGGCGCCCCTTATACACACATAGCAACATTGACCGAGGCCCATCCGGATGCCGCCGGCGATGCTGCGATCGTCAAGTCGGTCGCAGGTGCGTTCCCCATGATCACAAGCGTGCGGGTGCGTGAGGCGCTGGAGACCATCGGCTCGGTCGTCACCAACCTCGTGCTGGCGATCCGCGGCGCCAGCGCCATCACCCTGATTTCGGCCGTGCTGGTGCTCGGCGGGGCACTCGCCGCCGGCCATCGGCACCGGGTCTATGACGCGGTCATCCTCAAGACATTGGGGGCAACAAGAGGGCGTCTGCTCGGCGCCTATGCCCTCGAATACCTGTTGATCGGCCTCGCCACCGCCATCTTTGGCGTGATCGCAGGCTCAACCGCCGCCTGGCTGATTGTGACCCGGCTGATGACCTTGAGCTTCGTGTGGCAGGTGGGCAGCGCGGCCGGCGTGGTGGCGTCCGCGCTCATCGTCACGGTCGGATTGGGACTGGCCGGAACACTGCTGGCCCTGAATCAAAAGCCAGCTGCGGTGCTGAGAAACCTCTAGTGGAGCGGATTTGACATTCGCTATCATTCGCAAAAGTGATGGCTGCGACGGGATGCGAATGTTAGAGTCGGGCGCTGATATATAAATTGTATATAAATTCGAGCATCTATCGCCGCGACCTCGCGACATTCAGCCGCGCGTGAACGCTTGCGGTAGATGTGCTAGTTTCCCAGATATGGGATCAAAGATCAGATACTGTTCATGACGCAAAATTAATGTCAGTGAACGGCGATATCTGGGTTAATTCTGGCAGGCGAAACGCGATATCATTGTCCGCCAGACAACCAACAGGAATTCGACCATGTCGGACCTAGACCGCAACTATACTTCTCCATTCGGCCGGGCCGCCGGGCGCGTTGACGCCGCGGCCGTCGACGCCGGTCTGCGCGCTTACATGCTGCGCATTTACAACTACATGAGCATCGGCCTCGCCATCACCGGCTTGGCCGCGCTTGGCGTCTATATGGCTGCCGTGACCACGGACCCTGCGGCGACCGCATATCACTTCCGCGATGTTTCGCTGACGTCGTTCGGCTACGCAATGTATTTCAGCCCCCTGAAGTGGCTGTTCATGCTGGCGCCGCTGGCGATGGTTTTCGTGATCTCGGCCGGTATCAACCGTCTCGCCCCTTCGACCGCCCAGATGCTGTTCTGGGTGTTCTCGGCACTGATGGGCATCTCGCTGTCCTCGATCTTCCTGGTGTACACGCACACGTCGATCGTACGGGTATTCTTCATCACCGCCGCCACGTTCGGCGCGCTGAGCCTTTACGGCTACACCACCAAGCGCGACATGACGGGAATGGGATCGTTCCTGTTCATGGGCCTGATCGGCATCATCATTGCGAGCGTGGTCAATCTCTTCCTCGCTAGTTCGATGCTGCAGTTCCTGGTGTCGGTGGTTGGCGTCCTGGTATTCGCAGGCCTCACCGCCTACGATACCCAGCGGCTGAAGAACGACTACATCTACGGCTACGCCAGTGCGGGCGGTGACGTGGCAGAGCGGGCGGCGATTACCGGCGCCTTGTCGCTCTACCTGAACTTCATCAACCTGTTCACGCTGTTGTTGCAGCTGCTCGGTCAGCGCGACTGACGCGCACCGGACTAAGGCGATCCATCCCGAAGCCCCGGCCTCACGGCCGGGGCTTTTCTTTCAGGCGTTGTGAAAATAATCTCCGTTGATGACCTCGCTTGAAATCCGGCCGGCTATCGCCGCCGACCTTGCCCTTGTTACCGAGATTTATGCGGAGGCGGTTTCCTTCGGAACCGCAACCTTCGAGCTTGTTCCACCCGATCTCGCTGAAATGACGCGGCGCTTTCAGGCGCTGGTGGATGGCGGCTTTCCATATTTCGTCGCGGTGCTGGAAGGACGCGTGGCCGGATATGCCTATGCGGGGCCCTACCGCCCGCGCCCAGCCTACCGTTTTACCGTGGAGAACTCGGTCTATCTGCAGCCCGCCATCCACGGCCGCGGGATCGGCCAGCAATTGCTGCAACGGTTGATCGCCGAATGCGCGGCACGCGGTTTTCGTCAGATGATCGCCGTGATCGGGGATTCGGCGAATGCCGCTTCCATCGGCGTCCATTCACGATGCGGCTTCCGGATGATCGGGACGCACCCGAATGTCGGCCTCAAGTTCGGCCGCTGGCTCGACACGGTGATGATGCAGCGGGAGCTTGGCGAGGGGGCCGGCACGGTTGCCGACTGAGTAGACGTCCACCATTATTCCGGGGCGCGCCGCCCCGCGATAATGAACGCGCTGCTAGACCACCGCGAGCTTGCGATCGATCACCAGCAGCACGCGATCCAGCTCATGGCCGCGCCGCAGGATCAGTCCGCTCGCCGAGATCACGCTGTACATGCCCTGCTTGCGCGCCAGCCGCGGGTCTTTCTCGATCCGGTAGATCGGAACCTCCGAAGCGCGGCGGAAGATCGAGAACACGGCGCGGTCGCGCAGGAAATCGATGGCATAATCACGCCATTCCCCGTCGGAGACCATGCGTCCGTACAAATTCAGAATGCGATTAAGTTCGAGACGGTTGAAAGTCACCCTGTTCAACGAAGCGCCCGGAGCGGCCTGACGCGCGGCGGCGCGGGCCTCGCTTGGATCGGCATCCTCCGAGATCAAACTCATGGCACATCTCCTGTCATCACACCTACCGTCATCTGGCAGACATGATTGCGCCGACTGGAGCGCTCTGCAAGAGGCGGTGTTTCCGCACCTTGCCTTTCTCCGGAACCCGGGCATGTAACTTTCGGCCAAAACCGGCTTTCAGCGCCGTCACGGGATCGTTAGTTGAATCATAATACTGCCCCACTTCCGCCAACCACATGCCGTGCTACGTTGCGATAGTAATCACCTACGTTGGCCCGGTCCTTTCGATTCCGGATTCCTCAGCCCCCAGCCCCCCGGGGTCGTCGGGACCGGGTCTATCGTAGAATAATTGATCCGTGACTGGACCGACGCGAGTTGGTCCTTTTTCTTTTTCGGACCATTTCTTCATTCCGCCAAGAAACAGAATGAAACGATCGCTGACCGGCTCACGGTCACGATTGATTCAACGCGAATGTTGGAATCGGAAGTTGTTTAGTGCAGCGACGTATACGCCGCACCCAGCATCGGGCCCGGCCGATCGCGGCTTCCGTCCTGGACGAACACGGCGGCAGCGTCGATGCCTTCACGGGAAATATTTTCAAGCGGCACGGTCCAGCTCCCGGCCGTGCCGTTCCAGTCGCCGACCTTCAACACGTTGCGAACGACGTTGTAATAGGTCAATTCGCGCCCGCGATTCTCACCGCGTCCGATTGATATCGGCACCGCCCTGGAGATCGAGCAAATCCAGACTTCACCATGCAAGGCCAAAGGGGCCTTGCCGCTATCTGCGACCGATACCGTGATGTGCCCGCCCGAAAGCTTCATCGAAACCGGCACCGACATCACGCCTTCATTCTTCCGGGTCGCACCGATCGCCCGTTCGATTCCGGCGCGATCGCTTCCGATCACATGGGATTCGCCGTTGACGATGGCCTGCGGTGTGTAGACATCGCGATCACCGCGCATCAGCGAGTAGGCCTTCTGGCGGGCGGAGAAGCGCGAATCCGCCAGCGTATCCTTCCAACCGAGATAATCCCAATAGTCGATCGGCATGCTCAGCGCGAGCACGGAAGGATCCTTGGCCAGTTCGCCGATAATCTTGTCGGCCGGTGGACAGGACGAACAGCCTTGCGAGGTGAAGAGCTCGACCACCGCACGAGGCTCCGCTGCAGCGGGACGGACAATCGCAACCACCGCGCAGACGCCCAGAGCGCCTGACCACCGTGAAATCGAATTACAAGCCGTCATCACTGTCATACTTGAGACCGGGGAAATCGTGATTGCCAATTCTCGCCGCTAGTACCTAACGAAGCATCAAGCCATCAGGCTCTCGAACTAGCGTCCTGATTCCGAAGTTCGTACCATCTCGCGGCTCCACATCTACGACGATGCGGACTTCCGAAGCGCCGCACCCAGGGCAAAAGCAGCCTTGGGTTAAATTTAGGCTGCCTTCCCCCTGCTCGCTACTCACTTAGCGGTGAGCCCCCGATCACAATCACGCGGCCAGCTTGCGCAACACATACTGCAAAATGCCGCCGTTTCGGTAGTAATCGAGCTCGTCGAGCGTATCGATCCTGCACAGCAGGGAAATGCGTTGCAGTGCACCGTCACTCGATACGATCTCGGCCGTCAGCTTTTGACGCGGCTTCAGGTCGCCCTGCAGTCCGCGTATGGTTACTTTCTCGTCGCCCTTCAGCCCGATCGACTGCCACGACGCGCCGTCCTCGAAGGTCAACGGCAAGACGCCCATGCCGACCAGGTTGGAGCGATGGATGCGCTCGAAGCTCTGACAAATCACCGCACGCACGCCAAGCAGCCGGGTTCCCTTCGCGGCCCAGTCCCGCGACGAACCGTTGCCGTATTCGGCGCCGGCGAACACCACCAGCGGCACATTCTCGGCCTGATATTTCATCGCGGCGTCATAGATCGACATCTGCTCGCCGTCGGGCCAGTGCTTGGTCATGCCGCCTTCGGGGATGTTGCCGTCGGCGCCCTTCAGCATGAAATTCTTGATGCGGATATTGGCGAAGGTGCCGCGCATCATGATTTCATGGTTACCGCGCCGTGTGCCGTACTGATTAAAGTCGGCCGGGCGCACCTGATGCTCGCTGAGGAATTTTCCGGCCGGCGACGTCAGCTTGATCGAACCTGCGGGCGAGATGTGATCGGTCGTGATCTTGTCGCCGAACATCGCGAGGATGCGCGCGTCGATCACGTCCACGATCGGGTCCGGCTGCTTCTTCATACCCTCGAAGTAAGGCGGGTTCTGCACATAGGTCGAACTCATGTTCCAGCGATAGGTCTCGCTTTCGACCGTCTTGATCTTGCGCCAGTTGGTGTCGCCCTTGAAGACGTCGGCGTATTTCTTCTTGAAGATCGTCGCGGTCACGAACTTCTTCATGTACGCGTTGATCTCCTTCGTGGTCGGCCAGATGTCCTTCAGATAGACCGGCTTGCCGTCCTTGCCGGTACCGATGGGCTCAACGGCAAGATCCTTCGTGACCGTGCCGGCGAGTGCATAAGCGACGACCAAAGGCGGTGACGCCAGATAGTTGGCCTGCACGTCCGGCGAGACGCGCCCTTCGAAGTTGCGGTTACCCGACAGCACCGCGGCCCCGACAATGCCATTGTCGTTGATCGATTTCGAAATCTCTTCCGGCAACGGGCCGGAATTGCCGATGCAGGTGGTGCAGCCAAAGCCGACGAGGTTGAAGCCGACCTTGTCGAGGTCGATCTGCAATCCGGAATTGGAAAGATATTCGGCGACCACCTGGCTGCCCGGCGCCAGCGAGGTCTTGACCCAGGGCTTGGCCTTCAATCCCTTGGCGGCCGCATTGCGCGCGAGCAATCCGGCGCCGATCAAGACGCTCGGATTGGAGGTGTTGGTGCAGGAGGTGATCGCGGCGATCACGACGTCGCCATGGCCGAGATCGAAGTCGCGGTTTTCGACCGGATAGCGCGTCGTGGCATCCGCGGTCTTCTTGTATTCGCTCGCGAGCGCGCCAGCAAAACCTTCCGCTACCAGCGGCAGAGCGACACGGCCCTCGGGGCGCTTGGGTCCCGCCATCGAAGGCACGACGTCCTTGAGATCGAGGGTGAGTGTCGTGGTGAAAACCGGATCGGCCGAGTCGGACTTGCGGAACAGGCCTTGCGCCTTGGCATAGGCCGCGACCAATGCAACGCGGTCGGCCTTGCGGCCGGACGTCTTGAGATAATCGATGGTCGCGGCATCGACCGGGAAGAAACCGCAGGTCGCGCCATATTCCGGCGCCATGTTGCCGATAGTCGCCTTGTCGGCGACCGAGAGATGGTCAAGACCGGGGCCAAAGAACTCGACGAATTTTCCGACCACGCCCTGCTTGCGCAGCATCTGCGTAACCGTGAGCACGAGGTCGGTCGCGGTGACACCTTCCTTGAGTTGTCCCTTGAGCTTGAAGCCGACCACTTCCGGCAACAGCATGGACAGCGGTTGGCCGAGCATGCAGGCTTCCGCCTCGATGCCGCCGACACCCCAGCCGAGCACGGCCAGGCCGTTCACCATGGTGGTGTGCGAGTCGGTGCCGACCAGCGAGTCCGGATAGGCGACCTCGAAGGTGCCGGTCTTCTTGCCGACCGTCATCTTCTGCTTTTTGGTCCACACCGTTTGCGCGAGATATTCGAGATTGACCTGGTGGCAGATGCCGGTGCCGGGCGGCACCACGGAGAAATTCGAAAACGCCTTCTGGCCCCATTTCAGGAATTCGTAACGCTCCTGGTTCTGCTTGTACTCCTCGACCACGTTCTTGCCGAACGCCTTGTTGTCGCCGAAGAAGTTCACGATCACCGAGTGATCGATCACGAGATCGACCGGCACCAGCGGATTGATCTTCTCCGCGTCGCCGCCGAGACTTTGCATCGCGTTGCGCATCGCGGCGAGATCGACCACGGCAGGCACGCCGGTGAAATCCTGCATCAGCACCCGCGCCGGGCGGAAGGCGATCTCATGTTCGAGCGCGCGCTTCTTCAGCCACTTCGAAACCGCGACGATGTCTTCCTTCTTGACGGTGCGGCCGTCTTCGTTGCGCAGGAGATTCTCCAGCAGCACCTTCATCGAATAGGGAAGCTTGGCTATCCCCTTCAGACCGTTCTTCTCGGCGACGGGCAGGCTGTAATAGACATAGGTCTTGCCACCAACCTTGAGGGTTTTCTGGCATTTGAAGCTGTCGAGAGAGGTCATGTGAGGCAATCCCAAATTGTCGGTTCATACCCGATAAGGGTACTATAACACCATAGACAGCAGCGGCCGGACGGCGTGCAGTCCGTGGATTGTACGGCGAGTCAAGTTCCGGCTTATAGAATCTTTCAACAATCGCCGCCACACCAGTGATCGGTTCGCAGCAATGCTGCCACCCATAAATTCTGGTGCGGTACCCTCTGGATTTCTTTCGAAAAGCGGGCTCTCGAAGGGGCAAGATGCGGCTCTCAGGACGCGAAGTCGGTTGTGTTCGGGGCGGCCGCGAGGTCTTTTCCGGGCTCCATTTTCAGGCCGCCTCGGGCGAAGCGCTCGCTGTGGTCGGCCCGAACGGATCCGGCAAGACGTCGTTGCTGCGCCTGATTGCGGGGCTGCTCGTGCCCGCAAGCGGATCGATCATCCTGGAAGGCGGCGAAAGCGAGCTGACGCTGGCCGAGCAATCGCATTATCTCGGTCATCGCGACGCGCTCAAGCCGGCGCTCAGCGTGTCGGAAAACCTCACCTTCTGGCGGGACTTTCTCGGTGGCGCGACGTCAAGTGCCGCCGAAAGTCTCGCCGTCGTCGAACTCGATCATGCCGCCCGATTGCCCGCCGCTTACCTGTCGGCGGGACAGCGGCGAAGGCTTTCGATCGCCCGTTTGCTGACGGTACGGCGGCCGATCTGGCTGCTCGATGAACCGACCAACGCGCTGGACACAGCCGGGCAAAAACTGTTTGCCACCCTGATGGGGGATCATTTGGCCCGCGGCGGCCTGATTGTTGCGGCAACCCACACCCCGTTAGGGGTAGCGGCCCGCACGCTGCACGTTGGAGACGTCTCATGACCGCGTTGGGTGCCCTGATCCGCCGGGACATCCGGATCGCGCTTCGCGTCGGCGGCGGCGCCTTGATCGGCGTATTGTTCTTTCTCACCGTCGTGGTGCTGATGCCGTTTGCCATCGGACCCGACCTGGCACTGTTGGCGCGGCTTGGGCCCGCGATCCTCTGGCTCGGCGCGCTGCTCGCGAGCCTGTTGACGCTGGACCGCCTGTTCATGGCCGATCATGACGACGGCTCGCTCGATCTGATGACCATGAGCCGAACGCCACTGGAGCTGTCCTGCGCGGCCAAGGCACTGGCGCATTGGCTCGCCGCGGGGTTACCGCTTGTCGTCGCTACGCCGGTCCTCGGACTGCTGCTCAATCTTGAGCTCGGCGCGACCGCAGCCGTGGCGCTGACATTGCTCGCAGGCACGCCGGCGCTGACCTTCACCGGCATGATTGGCGCCGCCTTGGCGGTGACGCTGCATCGCGGCGGCTTGCTGCTTGCGGTTTTGGTATTGCCGCTGTCGATTCCCGTGCTGATCTTTGGCGTGGCGGCGTCCGAGGCCGCAATCACTGACCCCTCGTCATTCGGGGCGCCGTTTTCAATCCTGTGCGCGCTGTCGCTGTTTGGCCTGGTGATCGGGCCGTTCGCGGCCGCCGCAAGCCTCCGGCACGGACTGGATTGATGTTCATCAACTCTCGCTCAGGGAACTTCATGCTGATTGCCTGCAACGGCTTCGACCATTAACAGGATGCCATGACGCTGATTGATCTCGCCAATCCCACCCGGTTCCTCGCTTTCACCGCGCGGCTGTTGCCGTGGCTGATGGCAGTAACCGCGATCCTGCTCGCGGTTGGCCTGTACCAGTCCGCGATGGCGCCCGACGATTATCAGCAGGGTGCAACCGTGAAGATCATGTTCATTCACGTGCCGAACGCGTGGCTGTCGATGTTCGTCTGGGGCGTGATGAGCCTTGCCGCGCTGGGCACGCTGGTATGGCGGCATCCGCTCGCCGACGTCGCCGCGAAAGCCGCCGCCCCGATTGGGGCTGCCTTCACCTTTCTCGCGCTGGTCACGGGTTCGCTCTGGGGCCGCCCGATGTGGGGCACCTACTGGGAGTGGGATGCGCGGCTGACATCGGTGTTGATCCTGTTCCTGATGTATCTCGGCCTGATCGCGCTGTGGCGGGCGGTCGAAGATCCCTCGCGAGCCGCGCGCGCCGCCGCGGTACTGACGCTGGTCGGCGCCATCAATTTGCCGATCATCAAATTCTCCGTGGACTGGTGGAACACGCTGCATCAGCCGGCCTCGGTGATGCGGATGGGCGGGCCGACGCTCGACCGCGCCTTTCTAATGCCGCTGCTGGTGATGGCAGTGGCGTTTTCGCTGTTGTTCCTCACCCTGCACCTGGCGGCGATGCGCAATGAAGTCCTGCGCCGCCGTGTGCGTGCGATGCAGATGATGCAGGTGGCGCAAGCCGGCAAGCCGCAGGCGTGAAGTGATGTCGCTTGGCCCGTACACAGCCTTCATCGTGACCTCCTATCTGGTGGTCCTGGCGATCGTGGTTTTACTGATCGCATGGATCGCAATCGACTATCGCCGCCAAAAACGGCGCCTGAGCGAACTGGAATCCGAAGGGATTACCCGCCGCTCCGAACGCCAAACGGACAAGACATGAGCGAGCCCAAGAACTCGATAGAGACCTCAATGGAGCCTTCGAGGGAGACATCGAAGGATAGACCGCGAAGTTCGCTCGGGCTCATGGTGCTGCCGCTCGTGGTCTTTGTGGCGATCGTCGCACCGATTCTCTGGCTGGGGCTTGGCAGAGGCGACCCGTCGCGCATTCCATCGGCCCTGATCGGCCATGCCGCGCCCCAGATCCCGTTGCCGCCGCTGGAGGGGCTCGCCAGCAACGGCGCGCCAATCCCGGGCCTCGATCCCGCCGTCTTCAAAGGCAAGGTTTCACTCGTCAATGTCTGGGCCTCGTGGTGCGTGCCCTGCCATGACGAAGCCCCGCTGTTGACCGAGCTCGGCCATGACACCCGCCTGCAAATTGTCGGCATCAACTACAAGGACTCGGCCGACAATGCCCGGCGCTTTCTCGGCCGCTATGGCAACCCGTTCGGCATTGTCGGCGTCGACGCCAATGGCCGCGCCGCGATCGAATGGGGCGTCTACGGCGTGCCGGAGACTTTCATTGTCGGGCGCGAAGGCACCATCGTCTACAAGCTGGTGGGCCCGGTGACATCGGACAACATCAACACCGTGCTGCGCGCCGAGATCGACAAGGCGTTGAAAGCGGGCTCATAGCTCGTGCTTGGTAGAGTGGATTTGCATCTGATCCGGACTTCGCGACTCCTGCGAGAGATTGTGGAATAGCCGCTTGCTCGCCAGGTGGAGAAAATAGAATCCAAATTTTGGATCCTGCAAGTAGAGCTGCTTGACCTGATCATAGCTGATGCGAAGCAGCTCCCCGCCGGCCGTGCATTCAACGGTCGCCGTTCGCGCTTGATCCGCATTCAACAATCCAAGCTCACCAAAAACCTCGCCGGCATCGAGATCGACGCCTCGTTCCCTGACCCGGAATCGGCCCGACACGACAAAGAACATCTCATTCGCCGGGTCGCCGCGGTGAAACAACACTTCGCCAGCCGCAACAGCCCGGGTCGAACTAAACGGTTTGACCCAGCTCAAATTCAGATCGTCTTTCGTCGCATCTTCGATTTGTTTGACCAACCGCAGCATCTGGCGCAGCCGGATGATATTGAGCGGCAACAAAACCAGGTGAAGGATCAGCACCGGATAGGCATCAAGAGCGTATCCATAGCCGATGAAGAGGAAATTGCTGACAATGCCCGCGATCCGAAGCGGCACCATGGTTTTCATGTAGAACGTCACGAAAACGCATGCTGCGGCCGCATAACCTAACAGTTCCGCGTGGGTCATCGGTCGCCTTCTTGAACGAGGCAATTGAATGATTAGGACGAGCCCAGCCTCGCCGAGGATTTTCGGAAATGCAAGGCGACCTCACAAATCGTGAGCGAACGGAAGCCGCCCGCAAATATGTGACGGATTGTTTCCCGCAAACTCTCAGCCAGTCCGAAGCTGCGCTTGCAACGCAACAAGGAAGACTACGGGTTCCCGCGATCGAACGATCTGTGGCTCAATTCGTATCCCTGCTGACATCCCCTTCCGCGGCGTCGCTCGCTTGCAGAGAGACCGGCTCGACGTGGAAGCGCTTGATCAGCGGCATCTGGATGACCGCGAAGACCATCGTCAGCGGGATCACGCCGAACGCCTTGAAGCCGACCCAGAAATCGGTGCTCTGGGTACGCCAGATAAATTCGTTCAGGATCGCCATCGCTAAAAAGAACAGCGCCCAGCGCAGCGTGAGAATTCGCCAACCCTGCGGGGTCAGATTGAACATCTGATCGAACAGCACGGCGATAAACGAGCGGCCGAACAGAAGGCCGCCGCCAAGCACGACCGCAAACAGGCCATAGATGATCGTGGGCTTGACCTTGATGAAGGTCTCGTCATGCAGCACGAGCGTCAGCGTTCCAAACACCAGCACGACGACGCCGGTGACGAGCGCCATCAACGGCACATGCCGTGTCACAACATAAGAGGCGATCATCGCCGCGACGATCGCTACCATGAAGGCGCCGGTGGCGACAAACAAATGAAACTTGGCATTCGCGACAAAGAAGACGAGCAGCGGCCCCAGTTCGGTAACGATCTTGAACAGCGGATGCGGTTGGGTCTTGTCCATTGTTAAACCTTTGTTGCCGTCATCATCCGCGAAAACGGATGATCCAGTACACCGAGACGCATCGATTCTTGCCGACGTCGCAGCTTACTGGATGCCCCGCCTTCGCGGGGCATGACGAGAGAAACCTACACCTCTATTCCTGCGATGGCTTGCGCGAAATCCCGCGCCGTGAAGGGCGCGAGATCGTCGACGCCCTCGCCGACGCCGATGAAGTGCACCGGCAATTTGTATTTCTCCGCCAGCGCCACCAGGATTCCTCCCCGCGCGGTGCCGTCGAGCTTGGTCATCACCAGGCCGGTGACGCCAGCGGTACGATGAAATGCCTCGACTTGCGAAAGCGCATTTTGCCCGACCGTGGCATCGAGGACCAACAGGACAGCATGCGGCGCGGAAACATCGACCTTGCGGATGACGCGAACGACCTTTTCAAGCTCGTTCATCAATTCGGCCTTGTTTTGCAGCCGCCCGGCGGTATCGATCAGCAGCACATCACGCTTCTCGTCGCGCGCCGACGACAGCGCATTGAAGGCAAGGCTTGCCGAGTCCGAGCCTTGCGCCCCGGCAATGACCGGCGATTTGGTGCGATCGCCCCAGACTTTCAACTGTTCGATCGCCGCGGCGCGGAACGTGTCTCCCGCGGCCAGCATCACCTTGCGGCCTTCGGCCGAAAACTTCGCCGCCAGCTTGCCGATGGTGGTGGTCTTGCCGGATCCGTTGACGCCGACGACCAGGATGACAAAAGGTGTTTTCGTCTCATCGATGATCAAGGGCTTCGCCACCGGCGCCAGCACCTTTTCAACCTCTGAGGCGACCACCGATTTGACTTCATCGGCCGAGATCGATTTGTCGTAACGGCCATGGCCTACGGCCGCGGCAATTCGCGCAGCCACCTCGGTTCCGAGATCGGCGCGCAGCAGCACATCCTCGATATCGTCGAGCATGGCGCGATCGAGCTTGCGCTTGGTCACGAGATCGGCGACCGCCGTGCCGAGCGAACTCGACGTGCGCTTCAATCCGCTGGACAGCCGCCGCCACCAGCTCTGTTTAGGTGCTTCCTCAGTCATGGCGGGGTGTGTTAGCCGTTTAAAGCCATGAGCGAAAGTCTTGACCGCCCGATTGACGTTCCCCAACTGACCGCGGAAGAAATTCTGGCCCGCGTGCTTCACCGCGACGGCTTGATGCTGGTGATCAACAAGCCGGCAGGGCTTCCCGTCCACCGCGGCCCGAAGGGCGGCCCGAATCTCGAAGCCTCGTTCGACGCGTTAAGGTTTGGCCTGCCCCGCCCGCCGGTACTGGCGCATCGGCTCGACAAGGATACGTCCGGCTGCCTGGTGCTTGGACGGCACCGCAAGGCAACCGCCTCGCTCGGGCTTTTGTTCAAGCACGGCAAGATTTCAAAAACCTATTGGGCCGTCGTCGAGGGCGGTCCGGTTGAGAACGAAGGCACGATCGACATGCCGCTCGGCCGGCTCAACGCCGAGCGCGGCTGGTGGCAGAAGGTAGACCCGGAAGGACAACAGGCGGTGACCAACTGGAAGGTGATGGGACGCGGCGACGGCCTGACATGGCTCGCACTGGAACCCGTCACCGGCCGCACCCATCAATTGCGCGTGCATTCGGCGGCTCAGGGCTGGCCCATCGTCGGCGATAACATCTACGGACACGGCCCGCGCTTCGGCGAGCCGCGCCTGCATCTGCATTCCCGCGAAATCGGAATTCCCATTTCCAAAAACAAGGAACCGGTGCGCGTGGTGGCGCCGGCACCCGAACACATGCACGAACGGCTCAAGGCGTGCGGGTGGAATGGAAAGTAGCGCCTGACGCCGCCGCCGGCATAGCTGTCATCACCCGCCAACGGGTCGGCGATTGCGCCGCCCGATGACAGGCTCCAGCGGGTGATCCAGTATTCCAGAGAACCTGTGGTGGGAGGACAAGCCGCAGTGTACTGGATCGCCCGGTCAAGCCGGGCGATGACGACCGAACTAGACCAGCAGCCTTGCTCCGTCATGGCCGACCACGAGAAGTCGCTGCACCGTGCCCGGCATCTCGCCACCGATCGCAACCGGCAGGAAATGTTCGGTGCGGCCTTGCGTGGCGCTTTCGATCAGCACATGTCGGGTCTTGCCGATCTCAGCCTCAAGCCGTTTCCCCAATGCAGCTTCACCGGCTGTACGCAATCGCTTCGCGCGCTCCCTGATCAAGCTGCCCTCGACCTGCGGCATGCGCGAGGCCGGCGTGCCCGGCCGCGGCGAATAGGGAAAGACGTGCAGGAAGGTCAGATCGCATTCCGCCACGAGATCGAGCGAACGGACGAACATATCTTCGGTCTCGGTCGGAAAGCCGGCGATGATGTCGGCGCCGAGCGCGACATCGGGCCTCAATCGCCGCACCTCGGCGCAAAAATCAATCGCCTGTTGCCGGGAGTGGCGGCGCTTCATCCGTTTCAGGATGAGATCGTCGCCTGATTGCAGCGACAGATGCAGATGCGGCATGAGCCGCTCGTCGCTCGCGATCACGTCCAAAAGGTCGCGATCGACTTCGATCGAGTCGACGGAGGAAATCCGCAAGCGCTTCAACTCCGGCACTTCCTGCAAAATCTGCCTGGCCAATTGGCCGAGTTTTGGCGCACCTTCCAGATCGGCGCCGTAACTTGTCAGGTCGACCCCGGTCAGCACGATCTCGCTGTGGCCGCGTTCGACCAGTGCCCGGACCTGCGCGACCGCCGCCTCGATCCGAACCGAGCGTGAATTACCGCGGCCGAAGGGAATGATGCAGAACGTGCAACGGTGGTCGCATCCGTTCTGCACCTGCACGAAGGCGCGCGGCAGCCCCTTTTGCAGCCCTTCCAGCACAGGCGGCGTCATTTGGCGGACCGACATGATGTCGGTCACCGCGATCTTGTCGTTTGCTTCGATCCTGAGCGCGCCGGCTCCATCAAGCGCAGCCCGCGCGCGCAGCCACGTGTCTCCTTGCATCTTGTCGTCATTGCCGACGACCCGATCGACCTCCGCCATGTCGGCAAACATTTGCGTTTGCGTCTGCGCTGCGCAGCCGGTGACGACGATGCGCGCAGACGGCCGCTCGCGCTTCAGCCGGCGGATCGACTGGCGCGCCTGCGCCACCGCCTCATTGGTCACGGCGCAGCTATTGATGACGATGGTATTGTTGAGCCCGGCGCGCTCGGCCTCCAGCCGCACCACCTCGGACTCGAAGGCGTTGAGGCGGCAGCCAAAGGTGACGACCTCGACGCTCATGCAAAAAGCGATGGATCGAAGCGGCCTTCATATTCGAAGGCCGCCGGGCCCGTCATCAGGACGTGATCGTCGCGGTCGCGCCATTCGATGGTGAGATCGCCGCCGGGAAGGGTGATCTGCACGGTTCTGTCGGCGCGCCTCAGCCGTGCGGCCGCGACTGCCGTGGCGCAGGCGGCCGAGCCGCAGGCCTTGGTCAGGCCGGCGCCCCGCTCCCAGGTACGGATCGTGATGTGGTCGCGATCGACGATATGGGCGAGCGTGATGTTGGCGCGTTCGGGAAAGATCGGATGGTTTTCCAGAAGCGGGCCGAAGCGGCCGAGGTCATAGGCCGCGACGTCGTCGACCCAGAAGATCGCGTGCGGATTGCCCATGCTGACGACGGACGGCGTGTGCAGTATCGGCGCGTCGATCGGGCCGATTTGCAGCTCGATGCCGCGCGTATCGCGAAACTCCTCAGCGAGCGGAATATCCTGCCAGCCGAACTTGGGCGGCCCCATATCCACCGTGTAGAGATCGGCGGATGGTCCCTGCCAGCAGTTCAACAGCCCGGCGCTGGTTTCAAAGGTGACAGCGTTTTGGCCGGAGGCCTCGAACACCCGCCGCGCCACGCAACGCATGCCGTTGCCGCAGGCACCGGCTTCCGAGCCGTCGTTATTGTAGATGCGGATGAAAGCTTCGGTGCCCCCGAGCCTTGGCGGTTGCAGCACCATCAGCTGATCGAAGGAAACGCCCTTCGGGGAGGCGACCGCTCGCGCCTCATCGGCCGTGACCGCGCCTGGTCTGTCGCGCAAATCGACCACGACGATCTCGTTGCCGATCCCGTTCATCTTCACGAAACTATGGTTGGCAAGCGCGCTCATCGACCCTTCCTTTGGGGTAGCTTATATGGCCAGTGAAGGCCGGTTAGCTAGATGTTGGTTTATCTGTGTCGCTGCCCCTTGCCCGGCGAGTAGGCCCATGAAATATCCGTAAATATCTGCCATGGGACGGATGGCGCGCCGGCGTGTTAGATACCGATCGCTCGCGAAGCGCTTTGCCGGCATGATCCGGGACATTCGAGGCACGGCGCGCGGACGAAACGACGCCAAGGAGAATACCCTGATGAATTGCCTCCGCTTGTTCCGCTTTGCCCTGGCCTCGGTTGCGGCGATTTTTGTGGGTATCGCTACCGTACAGGCACAAGCCCCCGCGCCTTCCGCTCAGGCGCCGTCCGCGACCCCCGCCCCGCCGCCCGCCGAAACCAAATCTCCGGGGGATTTGCCCTCGACCGCGCCACCGGCACCCGCCCCCGCACCGGTTCAGACCGCAGACCCCTTCGGCGAGCAAATCATGCTGACCGCGAAAACGGTCATCACTACCAAGGGGACGGCGAACTGGGACACCGCGTTCGAAACGTTGCTCGCATCGTTGAAGACGCTTTCGGCCGCGATCGAGAAGGAAGGCGGCAAGGCCGCCGGCAATTCGATGATCGTCTACACCTCCACCGACGATACCGGCTTCAGTTATCTGGCGGAAATACCGGTCGAGGCGGAACCGAAGAACCTGCCGAAGACAATCAGCGTCGCCAAGTCGCCTGATGGCATGGCGCTCAAATTCGTCCACCGCGGTTCTTATGACAATATGGACAACACGTACGAAGCCATCACCAATCATCTCGACGACAAGAAGCTCGAGGCCAAGGACACCTTCATCGAGGAGTACATCACCGATCCGCTGAAGACGCAGGAGGACAGGCTGGTGATCAACGTCTATGTGCCGCTGAAGTGAGCGCCATGAGGGAGCGCATTTTCCTTCGCGCTTTCTTCCTCGCCGCTTTGGCTGGCGGCGCGCCGCTCACTGCACAAGCGCAGATGCCGGCGGAGCCGGCGGCTGTCATTTCGGTGACCGGAGAGGCTCACATCTCAGCGCCGCCGGATCTTGCCGAGATCGATGCCGGCGTGAGTTCCAACGCCAAGACCGCGCGCGAAGCTTCCGACGCCAACAACGCCGCGATGGGCAAGGTGCTGCTGGCGTTGAAGGCTGCCGGCATCGACGCGAAGGATTACCAGACCTCGCGGTTGTCGTTGCAGCCAGAGAACTCGATTCCCAAACAGGGCACGCCCGCCACTGTTATCGGCTACAGCGCCAGCAACCGGGTGACGATCCGCCTGCGCGACGTCACCAAAGTCGCCAATGTCATCGATGCGCTGGTCAAGGCCGGCGCCAATGACATCGGCGGCATCAATTTCATGGTGTCGCAGGCCTCGAAACTGCTGGATGACGCGCGCGAGCAAGCCATTGCCGATGCCCGCCGCAAGGCGGAAATCTATGCGAAAGCCGCCGGCGTCACGCTCGGGGCACCCTTAAGCATTTCCGAAGAAGGCGCACCGCAGCCCATGTTCCGCACCAGGCTGGCCGTCGCCACGGCCGCCGCCGCTCCCATGGCCGTTGCGCAGGGCGAAGAAACACTGTCGATTTCGGTCGGCGTGACCTGGGCGATCAAGCAGGGGCAATAATTGCTTTCGTGTCCCGGACGCGGCGCATCACGCAGTGGTGTGACGCAGAGCCGGGACCTTATCTTGAAAGCGACCGGGCCCCGGCTCAGCAGCGCATCGTTGCACGCTGCGCTGCCTCCGGGGCACGAGAAACCGAAAGACGGCGGCGGCTAAATCTCCACCGCCTGACCCGGCTTGAGCGCGACGAAACGTTCGCGCGGAATCCTGGCTTCATCCAGCGCCTCACCAAGCGCGATCACCGGCGCATCGATTGCCTCGTCCGTCAGATGGAACGTGCCGTGATGATGCGCGAGCGCCTGCGCCGCGCCGCAATCGGCGAGCGCCTTGACGGCATCGGATGGATTCATGTGCTGGTCTTTCATGAACCAGCGCGGCTCATAGGCGCCGATCGGCAACAGCGCCAGCCGCAACGGTCCGTGCAGCTTTGCGACGTCGCGGAAATGCTTGCCCTCGCCGTAACCGGAATCGCCGACGGCGTAGATTTTCCCTGCCGGCGTCTCGATCACAAAACTCGCCCACAAAGACTGATTGCGGTCGAACAGTCCGCGCGCCGACCAGTGCCGCGTCGGCACCAGCGTCACTGTGACGCCGTTGCCGAGTTCGATGCGTTGCTGCCAATCGTAGGCCTCGGCGCGAATTTTGGAATCCGCATCTCGCATGATCAGATCGTTGCCGAGCGGCGTGATCACCCGGGGAGAAAATTTCGCCGTGAGCTTCGAGAGCGTCGCAACATCGAGATGATCGTAATGGCCATGCGAGACCAGCACGACATCGATGTCAGGCAAAACATCAAGGGCGACGCCGGGATCGTTGTGCCGCTTTGGACCGGCGAAGGAAAATGGCGAGGCCCGTTCCGACCAGACGGGATCGATGAGGATGTTCAGGCCCGCGGTCTGGACCAGCCAGCTGGCATGCCCCACAAAGGACAGCCGCGCCTTGTTGCCTTCGACGCGCGTGGGCGGGGTGTCGGCGAAAGGGCTTGGTGCCCATTCCGGCCACGCCGCACGCTTCCGATTGCTGCCGAATTGCCAGCGCAGCACGTCGCGCAGCTTTTTTGGTGGCACGCCGTCGGGATCGAAGAAAACCCGGCCGTCGAAATGATCGGACGGCGGGCCGGAATAGGTCGTCATTTGGGAATCCGGGCAGGCAGGACGCTGATCACCGCTGTATCATCATCTCCCGGCTTTTTTCACGCAAATCGGATCGCCCCTTGCGACACTCGTGCACTCCCATTCGGGACCAAAGCCTGTTGCGGCTCTAAAGTTGGGGTATCGAATAAAAATGAAGGCCATCAGACCGAGCACGGCGAGGACGAACAAGCCGCCCAATACGTCCCCACGGCTCAAAATCCACGGACCTAATCGCATGAGGCACCTATACAGCATGTCAGGGCGGCCCGCGCCGCGCCGACCTGGACTTTGATTCTCCGAGTAATGATTTGCGAAATTACCGTTTCCGGCAAGTTTCCTTGACTTTTTGCCCCCGGGGGCGTTTAAACCGCCGCAATTCATCGGAAAGAAATTCTTTTCGACCTGCCGACCGGCCCTGGAGGCCGGAGGTTAACGCCCGACAGCGCGATGCGCCCTCGGGCGCAAAAGTGTTTGGGATACCTCATCCGGAGGAGCCGCGTCAGCGGCGTCTCGAAAGATGAGGCCCGTGATTGCACCCTTCGAGACGCAGGCTTTGCCTGCTCCTCAGGGTGAGGCAGAGCAACAGGACGACGCACTTGTTCGACAATCTGTCGGAAAAGCTGGGTGGCATACTTGATCGGCTGACGCGGCGCGGCGCGCTGACGGAAGCCGATGTCGACGCGGCCATGCGCGAGGTGCGTCGCGCCCTGCTCGAGGCTGACGTCTCGCTCGACGTCGTCCGCAGCTTTACTGAACGAGTCCGCGAGCAGGCGATCGGCGCCACCGTGGTCAAGTCGGTCACCCCCGGCCAGATGGTGGTGAAGATCGTCCATGACGAACTGGTCGCCACGCTGGGTTCCGACGGTCAGAGCATCGACCTCAACGCGGTGCCGCCGGTCGCGATCATGATGGTCGGCCTGCAAGGCTCGGGCAAAACCACCACCACCGCGAAACTCGCCCGCCGCATGGTCCAGCGCGACAAGCGCAAGGTGCTGATGGCCTCGCTCGACATCTACCGCCCGGCGGCGATGGAGCAACTCGCCGTGCTCGGCCGCGATCTCGATATCCCGACACTGCCAATCGTCGCCGGGCAAAAGCCCGCGCTGATCGCCAAGCGCGCGTTAGAGGCGGCCAAGCTCGGCGGCTATGACGTGGTGCTGCTCGACACCGCCGGCCGCACCACGCTCGATGAAGAGATGATGAGCGAGGCGGCCGAAATTAAATCGGTCGCCAATCCGCATGAAGTGCTGCTGGTCGCGGATTCGCTCACCGGCCAGGATGCGGTGAATCTCGCGCGCGCGTTCGACCAGCGCGTCGGGCTGACCGGCATCGCGCTCACGCGCGTGGATGGCGACGGCCGCGGCGGCGCGGCGCTCTCGATGCGCGCGGTCACCGGCAAGCCGATCAAGCTGATCGGCACCGGTGAGAAGACCGACGCGCTGGAGGATTTCCATCCCAGCCGCATCGCCGGCCGTATTCTCGGCATGGGCGACGTGGTGTCGCTGGTCGAGAAGGCCGCCGCCAATATCGACGCCGAAAAGGCCGCGCGCACCGCGGAGCGGATGCGCAAGGGCCAGTTCGACCTCTCCGACATGCGCGAGCAGTTGATGCAAATGGCGAATATGGGCGGCATCTCGGGCCTGATGGGGATGATGCCCGGCGTCGCGAAGATGAAAAACCAGATTGCGAACGCCGGAATCGACGACAGGATTTTGAAGCGTCAGGTCGCGCTGATCGATTCGATGACGCGGCAGGAACGAAAAAACCCGGACGTCCTCAAAGCGAGCCGCAAAAAGCGCGTCGCGGCCGGTGCCGGCGGCAAGGTCGAAGACCTCAACAAGCTCCTCAAGATGCACCGGAACATGGCGGACATGATGAAGGCCATGGGCTCGGGCAAGCGTGGTCCGCTCGCCGGCATCGCGCAAGCCATGGGCTTTGGCGGCGGCATGCCGACCGCCGAACAGATGAAGGCGATGGCCGAGAAGATGCCGCAAGGCGCTGGCCCCGGCGGCATGCCCGCGCTGCCGAAAGAACTTCCTGCTGGCCTTCGCACCGGTCTGCCTAATTTGCCGGGGCTGACGGGCCTGCCCAACAAACCGACGCTGCCCGGTCTCGGCGGATTCCCCGGACTGGGGAAGAAGAAATGATCTTATCACCCTCACTGCCTGTCATTCCGGGATGGTGCGTTAGCACCAAACCCGGAATCTCGAGATTCCGGGTTCGCGCTTCGCGCGCCCCGGAATGACGGGATCTCATTAAACTCAATAGGAGAACTCAATGTCCGTCGTTATCCGCCTTGCTCGCGCAGGCACCAAGAAGCGCCCCGTGTATCACGTCGTCGTCGCCGACTCGCGCTTTCCGCGCGACGGCCGTTTCATCGAGCGGCTCGGCCATTTCAATCCGCTGCTGCCGAAGGACAACACCGAACGGCTCAAGCTCGACATGGACAAGGTCAAGGCCTGGCTCGCCAAGGGCGCACAGCCGTCGGACCGCGTGATGCGTTTCCTCGACGCTGCCGGCGTGAAGAAGCGCGAAAAGCACAACAACCCGGAAAAGGCCGTGCCGCGCAAGGAGCGCAAGGCGCAGGCCGAAGCCGCCGCGAAGTCGTAAGGCTAATCGAGATGACGTTGGCCTCGTGCTTCGAGACGCACGGCTCGTGCCGTGCTCCTCAGCATGAGGGTCTTTCTCATCATCCTGAGGAGCGGCGTTCTCGCCGCGTCTCGAAGGATGAGGCCCGCTAATGCCCGACAAGGTCTGCGTCGCCCGGATCGGCGCCGCGCATGGCGTGCGGGGCGCCGTCAAACTATGGACCTTCACCGAAGACCCTTTCGCGGTGAAGGCTTACAGCCCGCTCTCGACCAAAGACGGCGCGCGTCATTTTGAAGTGGCGAGCGCCCGCGAGGCCAAGGATCATCTGGTTGCCACCTTCAAGGGCGTCACGACCCGTGAAGAGGCCGAGCGCCTCAACGGCATCGAGCTTTATGTCGCGCGCGAGAAACTGCCGGCGACCGAAGACGATGAATATTACCACGCCGACCTGATCGGCCTTGCCGCCGTGACGACGGCAGGCGCGCTCGGCCGCGTTCTCGCCGTCCACAATTTTGGCGCCGGCGACATCATCGAGATCGCGCCGCCGAGCGGGCCAACCATGCTGCTACCCTTCACCAACGCCGTGGTGCCTACGGTAGACATACCCGGCGGACGCGTCATGATTGAATTGCCCGAGGAGATCGAGGGCGACGAGCCAGACGCCCCGGACCCCTCGCGTCGTCCCCGCGAAAGCGGGGACCCATAACCACCGGCCGTAGATTTGGCTAAGCTGATTGCTCCAACCATCGTAAAATCCGCAGCGGTGGTTTAGATCCCGGATCGCGCGGAGCCTGTCATCGGGCGCGCATTCGCGCGACCCGTTGGCTTGTCCGGGATGACAAAATTGAGAAGCGATGACCAATCTCTCACCCTGGCGCGCGACCGTCCTGACCCTGTTTCCGGAGATGTTTCCCGGGCCGCTCGGCATTAGCCTTGCCGGCAAGGCGCTCGCCTTGGGGGTGTGGGTGCTGGAAACCCGCGACATCAGGGATTCCGCCACGGACCGGCACCGCAGCGTCGACGACACCCCGGCCGGCGGCGGTCCCGGCATGGTGCTGCGCGCCGACGTACTCGCGGCGGCGATCGACGCCGCTGACGGCACGCCCGATCGCCCCCGCTTGTTGATGAGCCCGCGGGGTCGGCCATTGACCCAGTCCCGCGTCCGGGAACTGGCCGCCGGACCGGGCCCCCTGATCGTCTGCGGGCGCTTTGAAGGGGTCGACCAGCGGGTGATCGAAGCCCGGGGGCTCGAGGAGGTCTCAATCGGCGATTACGTGCTGTCGGGCGGCGAAATCGCCGCCATGGCGCTGATCGATGCCTGTGTGCGGCTGCTGCCGGGGGTCATGGGCAAGGCCGAATCGGCCTCGGAAGAGAGCTTTTCCGAAGCCCTACTGGAATACCCCCAATATACGCGCCCCCAGACCTTCGAAGGGCAACCCATCCCCGAAGTCCTCACTTCCGGCGACCACGCCAAGGTCGCGTCCTGGCGGCGGGCCGAGGCCGAGGCGCTGACACGGACGCGGCGGCCCGATTTATGGAAGACTCACGAAAGCGCGCCAAAAGGCACGACAAGGGCGTGACAAGGCTCACCCTTTGCCTTATACGAGCGCCAATTCCGAGAAGTGACGGCATGGATCGCGAGCCCCCGGCTTGGCAGGGCGCGCCGCCGATGGAGATTTAAAATGAACCTCATCCAGCAGCTCGAAAAAGAGCAATTCGACAAACTATCCGCGAGCAAGACCATTCCGGACTTCGGGCCCGGCGATACCCTGATCGTCAACGTCAAGGTGGTGGAAGGCGATCGTACCCGCGTGCAGGCCTATGAAGGCGTCTGCATCGGCCGCTCCGGCGGCGGGCTCAATGAGAGCTTCACGGTGCGCAAGATTTCCTACGGCGAAGGCGTCGAACGCGTGTTCCCGGTGATGTCGCCGATGATCGACTCGATCAAGGTGGTGCGCCGCGGCAAGGTGCGCCGCGCCAAGCTTTATTACCTGCGCAACCTGCGCGGCAAGTCGGCCCGTATCGTCGAGAAGTCCGAGCGCGCGACCGCCGTCAACGAGTAACAGACGCTCGTTCGAGCGTACGAAAAGCGCGGGGTTTGGCCCCGCGCTTTTTTGTTAGCCGCGAGCGATCGTCTTTCGCAGAGCCGCCCATCGTGAAGATGTCTCGCGCTGACGCGCACGCGTGCTATATATCGATTTCAAATGGTTCCAGATCGCACCAGCGCGGCCTATCGACGTATCGTCATCGACGATCGCTCACGCCTGCCCGGCCGCTTCTTCGGGCGGTTTGCGACGTCGGCGACCTCGGAACTTATGCGCGCGCTTTGATGCTGCGCTTACCGCCGGTCTTTCGGCGATTCCGTCTCTCAGATTTCTATCTTTCAGGAGCATGAAGCTCATGTCCAAACCGACAACCCTGTACGACAAGATCTGGAACGATCACCTGGTTCACGAGGCCGATGACGGCACCTGCCTGCTCTATATCGACCGTCATCTGGTTCACGAAGTGACCTCGCCGCAGGCTTTTGAAGGCCTGCGCGCCACGGGACGAAAAGTCCACGCCCCCGAAAAGACGCTCGCGGTCGTCGATCACAACGTGCCGACCACGGATCGTTCGAAACCGAACCCGGATCCGGAGAGCGCCGAGCAGATCGCCGTGCTGGCGGAGAACGCCAGGCATTTCGGCATCGAATATTTTAACGAGTTCGATCGCCGTCAGGGCATCGTCCACGTCATCGGCCCCGAGCAGGGCTTTACGCTGCCGGGCACCACCATCGTTTGCGGCGACAGCCATACCTCGACCCACGGCGCGTTCGGTGCGCTGGCGCACGGCATCGGCACCTCCGAGGTCGAGCATGTGCTGGCGACGCAAACGCTGATCCAGAAAAAGGCGAAGAACATGCGCGCCGTCGTCGACGGCAAATTGCCCGACGGCGTCACCGGCAAGGACATCATTCTCGCGATCATCGGCGAGATCGGCACCGCCGGCGGCACCGGCTATGTGCTGGAATATGCCGGCGAGGCCATCCGCGCGCTGTCCATGGAAGGCCGCATGACCGTCTGCAACATGTCGATCGAAGGCGGCGCCCGCGCCGGCATGATCGCGCCGGACGAAAAGGCCTATGAGTTTCTGAAAGGCCGTCCGAAGTCTCCGAAGGGCGAAGCCTGGGATGCCGCCGTGCGCTATTGGGAGAGCCTGCGCAGCGATGAGGGCGCGCATTTCGACCATGAGATCAGGCTCGATGCCGCCACGCTGCCGCCGATCGTCACCTGGGGCACCTCGCCGGAAGATGTGATCTCCATCACCGGCGCCGTGCCCGATCCCGACAAGATCGAGGACGAGGCCAAGCGGATCTCGAAGCACCGGGCGCTGAGTTACATGGGGCTGCGCGCGGGGACGAAAATCACCGACATCAAGCTGGACCGCGTCTTCATCGGCTCCTGTACCAATGGCCGGATCGAGGATTTACGCGCGGCCGCGAAAATCGCGGACGGCAAAACGGTCAACGCCAATGTCAACGCGATGATCGTGCCGGGCTCCGGTATCGTGAAGGAGCAGGCGGAAGCCGAAGGCCTCGACAAGATTTTCATCAAGGCCGGCTTCGAGTGGCGTGAGCCGGGCTGCTCGATGTGCCTTGCCATGAACCCGGACAAGCTCAAGCCCGAGGAGCGTTGCGCCTCGACCTCGAACCGCAACTTCGAGGGCCGTCAGGGCTTCAAGGGCCGCACCCATCTCGTCTCGCCCGCCATGGCAGCAGCAGCGGCGATCGCCGGGCACTTCGTTGATGTCAGGGAGTGGCGGTAAATCGCCCCTCGTTTCGAAATCGAGATATGAACGAAGGACATCGTTAACCGGGCGGGCGCAGACTTGTCGGCGGTGAAGAGCCATTCGCGTGTTGCGAGGGGAGCCCGTCATGGCCGACAAGCCCGAATTCGTCGATATGATCAGCGAGGCGACCCGGCAAGTCCGGCGGCGCGTTGTCACGCGTGCCAAGGAGCCGGTCGCGAAGGAAAGACCGCGGGTGGGCCACTGGCCACCGGAGCATCTCGAGCAATGGCGGATGCAAAATCTCATGCCATGGAAGATCAAGTCCTGGAAGATCAAGGACTGGGTTTGAAAAGGCGCGCGAGCGCCATCCTCAAAAGATAAATAGCCCCATCACATAAGGATCAGGCGCCCTTAAGGGCGCCTGACTCACCTCACCTCACGTGTCTCGAACCTCAACGTTAGGCGTGATGATGGTGGCGGCGATGGTGGCGCCGATAGATACGATGATGGCGCACGACGCGATGATGGCAGACGACGCGCGGGCCATGCACGGTCATCACCCTGCGGCAACCTCCGCCAGCGACAAAGGCGGGATAGGCGGCGGGATAGTTGTAGTAATCTGGATCATCGTAGGGATAGTCGTCGTAATAGACGCCACCGACAAAAGCTCCGCCGAAGTGACGCCGATGAGCGAATGCGCGCCCGGCAAATCGAGGACTTCCCGCCACGACTGCCGCTCCCGCGCCGATCGCACCGCCGCCAACGATCGCACCGCCGACACTACGGCCCGCGCTCAACCCGCCGCTGCTGCGGCCACCACCGCTGCTACCGCCTCCAGCACCATGTCCGCGGACTTCAATCGTCAGCCCATCGGCAGCCGCCTTGCTTGTGCCTGCCATTCCCGGGTTGGCCGGTGACAGCGCCTCGGCACGCTGGCTGGCAAAAGTCGACGCCATCAGCAATGCCGCCACCGCGCCCCACCCGCGCAACGAACGTCGCGCAAGAACTGAAGTCTTCATCACACGCATAGTCCTTTTGGTTTCGGAAGCCATGACAATGCTCCGCATCGGCGCATTCAATACGTCGTTCCGGCCTCATGTTTTCGCTGGATGGCGTTCTTGATCTGAAATTAGAGAGCACAACCTGAATGCGCCATGAATGCGCGAGCCATCGTTTCGAACAAAACTCATGCGCAGCCCTCACGAAAAAGCACATGATCGTCATCATGAGCGACGACCGGGAACTCAGTGCTGCGCGCCGACAAAAAACGGGCCCGCGATGCGGGCCCGTTAAACTCGGTTTTTCTCAAATCATCAGCGGCAGTGCCAGCAACGGTGATGATGCCAGTGGTGATGCCAACGGACTTCAGTCGTCGAAGCCTTCGAGCCTTCCTGGATCGCAGTGGCGCTGGAAGGATTGGCCAACGATACCGCCTGGGCTTGCTGGGCCGGAGCGGCAAGGACCAATACCGCACCAATTGCAGCGAGGCCCAGAATTCTCGTCATCTTCATCGATAGCTCCCCTTTCGGTGATCGGACATTGTGCCAGCGGGCCACGCAACCGACCTAAATAGCCGCTCACCGCAGCGCAGACCGAAAGCTGGAGGGAGCGACATCAATTGGAAGTTATTAACTGCGCCAGTTACACCAATGCATGACATGCGTTCGGGTTCCACAGGCCGCGCGATTTAAGATTTGGTGCGTCGCCTGAAAACTTACACGGCCACAAGTCGTGGCTGGTGGCACAGAGGCGAAAGTTTCTAAAGCAGCACTCAGCCGCGGCGCCAAACGCACGTCATATGCGGCACGATCACCGTGCCGCTCGGCCGGTATTCCTGCACATAGGATGCATTGCAGACGCGAACGGCGTTCGGGCCGGGGTTATAGCGCGGATAGACCCCATCAGGTTCGACCTGGGCGCGGGGATAGACGCGAATCCGCCGCGGCGGACGAACCGGATGCGCAGCCAGGTCTTCGGGCGTCAACGCCTGCGCAACCCGCGTGCCTTGCGGCGCTGTCTGCGCTTCAGCGCCTGCGGCGAGCAGCGAAAATGCGCCCGCAAGGACCCCCAATAGTGCCCACTTTCCGATACTCATGCTGACGCCCGCCCGCCATTGATTGTTGGACCGTACGGTCTCCGATTGCAGCCACAACGTCAACAATCAAGACTATCTTTTCTGGCCAAGTATGGCAGGGCGGCGCGCTCGTTTCCGTCTGGTTCAACCGCAAATCCGGTGCCCGCGCCTGGCGCGTCTATTCTAATCAGCGCTGTATGCCCGGCATACGGGCAGCCAAGAGATGGCTGCCATCGAGGCCTCACTCGATTGAAGCGGCTTTTTGCCCTTTTATGCAGCCCGTATTCGCGATAAACCGATGGCTCCCAAATTGCTTTTCGTCCATTCCAACCAAGAAGTGCACCGATGGAAAAGTTCACCACGCTGGAAGGCGTCGCGGCGCCGCTGAAGATCATCAATGTCGATACCGACATGATCATCCCCAAGCAGTATCTGAAGACCATCAAGCGCACCGGCCTTGGCAAGGGGCTTTTCTCGGAGCAGCGCTACAAGGACGACGGCAGCGAAAATCTGGATTTCATCCTCAACAAGGCCGCCTATCGCAACGCCAAGGTTCTGGTTGCCGGCGACAACTTCGGCTGCGGTTCCAGCCGGGAGCATGCGCCGTGGGCGTTGCTCGATTTCGGCATCCGCTGCGTGATCTCGACCTCGTTCGGCGACATCTTCTACAACAACTGTTTCAAGAACGGCATTCTGCCGATCCGCGTTGCCCAGGAGGACCTCGACAAGCTGTTCGACGATGCCGAACGCGGCGCCAATGCGACCTTGACCATCGATCTTGCCAATCAGGAAATCCGTGGCCCCGATGGCGGCACGGTGAAATTCGAGATCGATCCGTTCCGCAAGCATTGCCTGATGAACGGCCTCGACGATATCGGCCTGACCATGGAGAAGAAGGCCTCGATCGATTCCTACGAGGCCAAGCTGAAAGAGCGCGCCTGGGCTTGAGACCTTTGGCCTGACGCGTTTTCTCCAACCGACATCCTTCTTGAAAACCCCATGCGGGTGATGCTTGCGGCCTGAGATCGTCACCTTCTGGCACGGCCCGCTCGATGGCTTGCGAAGGCTGTGCCTGCGTTCGCAAGTGGCCGCCGGCCACAAGGTCACCGTCTATAGTTTTGAGCCGCTCGCGCAATTGCCTGAGGGCGTCGGCAACGCGGAAGCCGAAGCGATTCTGCCGCATACGTTTGCCGAACGCTTGCGTCCCGCAAGGCCCGATGGAGTCTGGATCGACCGCACCATGCTGCAGTTTTCGGATTTCTTCCGGATGCGGCTGATGGCGAGAAACACCGGCCTCTGGCTCGACGCCGATGTGCTCTTGCTCAAGGCAGCCGAGATCGATCCCGCAAAACCTTATTTCGCCTGGGAACGGCCGCATCAGCTCGGCAATTCGGTTTTGTATCTGCCGTCAAGCGATCCGATCGTATCAGCCTTCGAAGCGTTGATGGCGCAGGACGAGTTGACGCCGGATTGGTTGTCGCTCCGGCACCGCTTCACGTTTCTGATGCACCGGCTGCGCGGGACGAAGCGCATCTCAGAGGTGCGTTTGGCGATCTATGGCCCCGCCGCACTCACCGCGCTCGCCCGCCGCGCCGGCGAACTCAGCCACGCGCTGCCGAAGAAATCGTTCTATGCGGTGCACGCCGAGCCAAAGCTTTTTTTTGAGCCGCGCGATTTTTCAGCCCTGATCGCCGACCCCGAAATTATCGGCTTTCACATCTCGCCCAAGGGACGCGGCAACCAGCAACCGGTGCCGGGCAGCCTGCACGCCTGGGCGGCGGAACGGTTTAAATAAGCCGTCGCCCCCGCGCACGCGGGGGCCCATAGCCACCGGCCTTTGCGCTTTAGCGAGCTGTCGATCCAGCTTATGGATCCCGGCTCTGCGCTCGCAAGAGCTCGCTTGGCCGGGACGACGAGAGATGGATGTCTAATGCGCCATCGCCGCGATCGAATCCGCGATCGCAATCGTCCGGCGCGCCATATCGGCGTGAAGCCGTTCCACCATCTGACCATCGAGCGAGATCGCGCCGCGCGCGGCGTTCTCCGGCAATTCGAAGGCCGCGATAATCTTGCGCGCGCGCGCCACTTCGTCCTCCGGCGGCGTGAAGATGACATTGCAGGCTTCGATCTGGCCGGGATGGATCAGCGTCTTGCCGTCGAAGCCGAGATCGCGCGCTTGCGTGCATTCCTGATTGAAGCCGTCGACATTGCTGAAATCGCTGTAGGGCCCATCGAGGATTTCGAGGCCGTAAGCGCGGGCGGCGAGAATGCAGTGAATGAACATCGGCAGCATGATCGCCCGGCCCGGCTGCATGCGGATTCGTGTTTCACGCGAGATATCGTTCGGTCCGAATGCAAAACCGGCCAGCCGCGGCTCGACATCGCGCGAGGCTGCCGCGAGCTCTTCGGCATGCAGCACCGCACGCGCGGTCTCGATCATGGCCCAGAGACGGATCGAGGGATCGGCCTTCGCCTCGCGCAGGGAAGTGGCGATGATGGCAAGGTCGTCCACACTGGACACTTTTGGAACCAGGATGGCGTGAGGCCCCGCCTTGGCCGCCATCTTCACGTCATCGGCCCAAAAGGACGTGTCCAGCGCGTTGGTCCGGATCCAGACCTCGCGCTTGCCAAAGCCGCCGGCCGCGATCGCCTTGGCAATCTGGTCCCGCGCCAACCCTTTGGCCTCGGGCGCCACCGAATCCTCAAGGTCGAGGATGACGACATCCGCGGCAAGGACACGCGCCTTTTCCAGCGCCCGCGCGTTCGACCCGGGCATGAACAGAAGGCTGCGGCGCGGATGGGTCATGTTTCTGTTCCTCCTGATGACGAGCTCGTGACGGAGCTGTCGGCGGCCTATTGTTTAAGCGTGATATTTTCGGGCCACGGCTTAACATTTCGACCCGGCGTTCGAAAGCCTTGTTCCAGCCTGCGGCATATGGTTAGCAATCAGCATGGTCCCGTTCCCGCAACAACTCCTTGACGGCTACCGCACGTTCCGGACACAGCGGCTTCCGACCGAGCAATCGCGTTATCGCGAATTGTCCGAACGCGGTCAGTCTCCGGAAGTGATGGTGATCGGCTGCTGCGATTCCCGCGTCTCGCCGGAAGTGATCTTCGATGCGGGTCCAGGCGAATTGTTCGTGGTGCGTAACGTCGCCAATCTGGTGCCGGTCTATGCGCCCGACAGCGGCACCCACGGCGTTTCGGCGGCGCTCGAATATGCCGTCAATGCGCTGCGGGTAAAGCACGTCGTAGTGGTCGGCCACGCCCAATGCGGCGGCATTCGCGCGTTCATCGACAAGACCGCACCATTATCGCCCGGCGACTTCATCGGCCGCTGGATGTCGATGTTCATCAAGCCTGGTGAGATTGTCGAGCAACGCGACCAGGAGAGTATGACCGATTTCACGGTTCGGATTGAAAAGGCCGCGGTATTCCGCAGCCTGGAAAACCTGATGACGTTTCCTTTCGTGAAGAGCGCGGTCGAGCGCGGCGACATGCGTTTGCACGGCGCCTATTTCGGCGTGGCCGAGGGATCATTGTTCGTCCTCGATCAGGCGACGAAGGAATTTCGCAGCGTCAAGGACGCGCTGTAAGCAGGCGAGTGGCGAATAGCGAATAGAAAAACACCATTCGCCATTCGCTAATCTCCGCCATGATCGCCGCCCCACCGGTCGGACAATGCCAGCATAACGGCCGAGAGCACAAACACCAGATGCACGCCGACAAGCCACGCCAGTTTCTGGGGTTCGAAGATCGTGTCGATGCTCATGAACGCCTTCAACACCTGGATCGCCGAAATCGCCACGATGGACGCAAGCACCTTTTGCTTCAGGCCCGCAAAATTGACCTTGGTCATCCATTCCGGCCAGTCCGGGTGGTTGCCGGGATCGATCCGCGAGACGAAATTCTCGTAACCCGAGAACACCACGATGAGTATCAGATTGCCGACCAGCGAGACGTCGATCAGGCTGAGCGCACCGAGGATGATATCGGCTTCTGTGGCAACCGGCGCATGGATGATGAACTCCCACAGCTTCACGAAGAATTTGAACAACATTACCGCGAGACAGATGACAAGGCCGAAATAGAACGGCGCCATCAGCCAGCGGCTGTTGAACAAGATGCTTTCGAAGGCGTGCTCGACGCGCTTGAGTGCTGGATTTGGCCGATAGGGCGCGGGTTGTTCGGTCATCGCGATCGCCCCCTTATCCCGTGCGGCCAGCTCTATGCCGCCTTTTACGCTGCTTTTTTCTTGGCGCTGAGCAGTTTGCGGTTGATCAAGACTTCCGCGATCTGGATCGCATTCAGCGCGGCGCCCTTGCGCAAGTTGTCCGACACGCACCACAGCACGATTCCGTTGTCCACCGTCGGATCGGCGCGGATGCGGCTGATATAGGTGGCGTCCTCACCGGCCGCCTCGTAGGGCGTGACATAGCCGCCGGGCTCCTGCTTGTCGATGACGAGGCATCCCGGCGAACGGCGCAGGATGTTGCGCGCCTCGTCCGGCGAGATCGGATTCTCGAACTCGATGGTGACGGCTTCCGAATGGCCGACAAAAACCGGTACGCGCACGCAAGTGGCGGTCAGCTTGATTTTGGGATCAAGAATCTTCTTGGTCTCCATCATCATCTTCCACTCTTCCTTGGTGTAGCCGTCCTCCATGAACACGTCGATCTCGGGGATGACGTTGAAAGCGATACGCTTGGGGAATTTCTTGTTGACCAGTTCGCTGTTGGTGTAGACGGCCTTGGTCTGCGTGAACAATTCGTCCATCGCATCCTTGCCGGCACCGGACACCGACTGGTAGGTCGAAACCACGACGCGCTTGATCACGGCCGCATCGTGCAGCGGCTTGAGCGCCACCACGAGCTGCGCGGTCGAGCAATTCGGATTGGCGATGATGTTCTTCTTGGCG
>Ga0208193_1000089_pt1 | contig 64596 bp, 52 predicted proteins | sample June2015DPH_17_2_FD_184716 | JGI IMG/M metagenome (GOLD analysis project Ga0208193, IMG submission 184716) | Peatland microbial communities from SPRUCE experiment site at the Marcell Experimental Forest, Minnesota, USA - June2015DPH_17_10... | ecosystem: Environmental > Terrestrial > Soil >...
CGCACGAGGAGAGCGTGAAAGCGGAGAAGCACCACAGATAGAGCGCCTTGGCTCCGATGCGATCGACCAGCCAGGCGTTCAGCGGCACTATCAAGGCCAGCGCCAGCAGATAGCCGCCGGTCACCCACTGGATCGTCGAGAGGCTGGCGTGCAGCTCTGCCGCGAGGCTTAGGAGCGACACGTTGACCATCGTCGTGCTTAACAGTGGCACGAAGGCGCCGGCTACGGCGACCGCAATGATCTTCCAGATGCCGGGACCGAGCCGGTCGGCTTCACCGCCATCGCCCAGCGTCGAGCCGTCGTTACGGTTACCGTGCGCTGCGGCGTTCATATGGGTCATGTCTTCCTGAGGTGCAGGTTTGGATGGCTGGCGGCGTCCATCTTCACATTGGGAGGGAGACCTGCTCGTCAAAAAACCTCGCCAAAGAGCTTGAACAATGCTGCCCAGTGCCGCTCGGCGGCACCGGAGTCGAATACCGGATGGTCGGGGACCGCAAAGCCATGGTGTGCACCATGATAGGTCTCGATCAGATGATCGACACCTGCGTCGGCCAACGCCTGTTCGAGGCGGTTTTTCTGTTCTTCGGGAAACGACGCATCCTCGATGGCGCCCGCGACATAGACCCGGCCGCTGATGCCTTTCACGAAGAGATGAGGACTGTCCGGCTGATCGGTCGCGAGATTGCCCCCATGGAACGATGCGACCGCGGCAAACCGATCGGGAAGCGCGCCGGCGGCGGTCAAGGCGGCGTTGCCACCCATGCAATAGCCGGTCGCCCCGAACCGGCTTCCGTCGACCTCGGGTCGCGATGATAGAAATTCGACGAAAGCGGCCGCATCGGAGATCTTCCGGTCGCGGTCGAGACTGGTCACGAAGTTCATCAATTCCGCGCGCGCAGCCGGGTCCGCCAGGACCTGGGCCGGAATCATCGGAGGATAGCTGCCGCGGCGGTAATAGAGATCGGGCAGCAACACCAGATAGCCGCCATCTGCCAGACGCTGGCCCATCTCCCACATGACCGGGCGGATGCCGAGACCATCCATGAAGAAGACGACGGCGGGCCAAGGCCCCGCTCCCTCCGCAGGGGTAAAGAGCGAGGCCGGGCAAAGTCCGTCGCGGGTCTTGATGGTGGCTTCAAGGCGGGGCATAGGCGTTTTCCTTTCATCTCGGATCGGCAAGGTCAGGTCCGTATTGCGTCGGAGAGCAAAGCAGCCGAGGTGACGGTCGCCTGTTTGGGGAAGACCCGGCTCAGAAGCATATCGTGCGCCTCTCGGTCGGGATCGGCACAGCAATCGCCGGCTACCAAAATCCGGTAGTCGAGGTCGAAGGCCTGGCGGAGGGTGGAGAGGACAACACCGCTGGTATGCACGCCTGCGAGTACAAGGGTTTCGATGGCTTTCGATTGCAGAATAGTCTGGAGATCGGTCCCGCCGAAGGCGCTGACACGATGCTTGATAACAACCGGCTCACGTTCGATCGGAGCAACAGCGGGGTGGATTTGCGTTCCCGGACTGGTCGCCTGGAGAAGCCCGCTTTGGGCAAGGAAAGAAAATCCCGGGTTGCGCGGGCTGACCTCCGGATAGCCGGGGCGAAAGGAGACGACGACGTAAATGACAAGCATGTCGGCGGACCGCGCGGCGGCGAGTAATTTCGGCAGGACCGACAGGACCTCGCTGGGATCGGCTGGCGCCATGAACTTCTCGAGGACGTCGATCTGGTAATCCATCACCAGCAGAGCAGAGCTGCTGGGGTCGATAACAAGAGGATCGGTCATGTCTTTTTCTCAGTTGCAAGTTTGGATGACTGGAGGGGCGCCCGCACGAAACCGACGGCGCGGCAGCTAAAGAGCGGCGGCCGGGGTGATTACTGGGGTGTCCTTTTGGCTAGTGGGGCCTCCGTCTCCACAGTTGCCTGTAGGGAAAGGGGCCGCTATAACTTGAGGACTTACTCAAGCAGCATATCTATTTGAGGATATACTCAACTTTGTCAAGCCAAAATCGTGCCTCCCTGGAGCCGCAGCGCGACGTCGGCCGCCAGCGCGTCGCCGAACTTCTTCAGGCTGCCGCCGCCGTGATCCAGGAGCGGGGGTTCGAGGCGGCGACGATGGCGGAGATCGCCGCGCGGGCGGATGCGAAGATCGGCTCGCTCTACCGCTTCTTTCCCAACAAGGATGCCGTGGCCGAAGCGCTCATGCGCCGATACGCCGAGGCTCTGCAGGCGGAGTACGACGCGATCCACGCGCACGCGGCCGACGCTACGCCGCAAGAACTCGCCGATATCCTCATTGATCTCCTGGTGAAGCTTTATCCGCAGGCGCGGGCGTTCGCCGCCTTGCTGGACTCCCGCACCGACTGGACGGAAGTCCGCCGGCGGCTCCGCACCCAGACCTTGGCCGGGATCAAGACGGCGTTGACAACGTGCGCGCCCGATCTCGATGGCAAGGAGGCCGAGGATGTCGCCGCCGTGGTGCTCAACAACATGAAGACCATGGTGGGCATGACCATGAAGGATGCGCCGACGACCCCCGGCGCTCCTGACCAATTGCGGCTGATGAACCGGCTCTATCTGGCAGCAGTGCTGCGGCCAGGTCGGCTGACCACGCAAATAGCGGACAAGCCGAAGGGGCGGTCGCGAGTTGCCAGGAATTCCTGACCTCAGTCCATGCGAACGAGATCTTCGGCGCGCCATAGGCAGCGCGCTCGGCGGCAAGACCGACCGTGCCGCTCGCCCCGGCCGATGAGTTGGAGGAGGACGCGCCCCGCATTGGCCGGATGAGCGACATCATGCAGGGCCTCGCCCAGCAAGCCTTTCAATCGATTGGGTCGTCGGCTCGCGCAATATTTTCTGCCTGAAACAGCGATTAGCGAGCCATCTGGGCTAGCTTAATGACTTGGGTCGTGGCTGGCAGGCCGTTTATAGCGGGGTCGCTCTTCAGCGTCCGCCAATCATTTCAGCGTATATCCGGTGAAAGGCCTCAAGGTCGTGATGCTTCTCGGCGTTGGCGAAAACCGGATTAGACGTCCGCAGTTCGCCATAGTTTGCCCTCGCCAACTCGAATCCTGAAACGATTAGGTAGGTTTCAACATAGGTATTCGAACGGTCCATTTTTAGAATCAGGCCGATGCCTGCAACGGAATGTCTGTCTGCCCGAACATACAGCGCTTCTGTTTGTCGTTGCCTTCTGCGTGTGCCCAACCAGTACCTATCGAGACTGTGAAGCGCCCATTGATTGTAAGTAGGTGCGCCTGGTCGTCGAACACGGCAAGGCCACCCATCCGCTCAACACGCTCGATGATTTCCGCAGCCGCGGCCAGAACGATGGCTTTCCTCTTTGCCTTGTGCTCCAAAATCAGGAAGCGAGGTTTGTGCTCATACCCAGCTAATTTGAAAGCGGCATTCACTGAACTAAATCGCCTTCTTAACGTCGCCTCGCAGGGCACGCCATTTGGTACGAGGATGAGCTTTTGTGAGAGCGTGCCTTCGCGGCGCCGAAGCGAGATAAGCTTGTCTATGATCTCCTGATTAGTCCGGCGAAGATATGGCAAAGTCAGCACGATGATGTTCGCCGAGCCCGATGAAATCGACGCCGAGTTCGTCAGCCAGGACAGCTTCGTCGATCACGTCGCGGATAACCTGCGCGTGGGTCTTGGCCGTCCCAGTCTCGCCGATTGTAACGTCGCCGAATGTGTCGAGACCGAGTTCAAGAGTATTTTTCACAGTTCTATCCGATGTGACACCAGTTGGGATCTTGCAATATACCGCTCCTACTAGTTGGGAGCGCGCCGCGCAACAAGATGGTTCGAACATTGATTGTGCGAATATCGCATGGCCTTTAACAGCTTTCAGCCGATTGAGTACTGGGCGAGTAGAGTAGGCTATCGATAGCCGGCGGCCTGCAATTCGAAGAGTTCCGAGTAGCGACCTGATTGGGCCATCAACTCGTCATGTGTGCCGGCGGCTTCGACTATTCCGTCAGCCAGCACGAGAATGCGATCGGCCATGCGAACGCTTGAGAAGCGATGCGAGATGAGGACGGCGGTCTTACCGCTACTAAGCTCCTTGAAACGCTTGAACACTTCAAATTCGGAGCGAGCATCCAACGCCGCCGTCGGCTCGTCGAGAACCAGCACAGCGGCCTCGCGCATATAAGCTCGAGCGATCGCGATCTTTTGCCATTCCCCGCCGGAAAGCTCCACACCGTTCTTGAACCGTTTGCCAATCATCTGGTGATAGCCGACCGGCAATCTGTTGATTACCTCGTCAGCTTGGCTGCGCATCGCCGCACGTTCGATGCGGGCTTGGTCGCCGCGGGCGGTAATTTTTCCGACTGCGATGTTGTCGCCTGCGCTGAGATTGTAACGAACGAAATCCTGGAAGATGACGCCCATATTACCGCGCAAGGCGTTGAGATCGTATTCGCGCAGGTCGTAGCCATCCAGCAGGATACGACCTTCATCCGGATCGTAAAGGCGGGTGAGAAGTTTCACCAATGTGGTCTTTCCGGCGCCATTCTCTCCGACCAGCGCGAGTACTTCGCCGGCGTTCAACGTAAAACTAAGATGGCGCACGGCCCATCGTTCCGCGTCCGGATACCTGAATCCCACGTCGTCAAAAACGAAGCCTACACGAATAGGCTGAGGGAATGGACGTGGATTGTCCAGGGATAGAATTTCCGGCTTGACCTCAAAGAACGAGAATAGATCGTTGAGATAGAGTGCCTGACCAGCCGTAGTCGAGAAGCTCGTCAGAAGCCCTTCAAGGAGGGTGCGCAGACGCCTGAAAGAACCGGCTAGAAAGGTCAGGTCACCTACCGTGAACTCGCCTGTCAGAGTGCGCCACGCGATATACGCATATGCCAAATAATAGCCGATGGTGCCGATCGCGGTGAACAAGCCACCCCAGCTGGCGCGCCGTATCGCAAGCTTACGATTTGCGGCGTAAAAGTCACCAGCCAGGCGGATGTAACGGTCAATCAGGAAGCCATTGAGGCCAAAGATCTTGACTTCTTTGGCTGTTTCAACGCTGGCAGCCGTCTGCCTGACGTAGTCCAGTTCTCGCCGCTCCGGCGTTCGGCCGAAATCGAGCGAATAGCTCTGCGCATTGAAATGAGCTTCTCCAAGGAACGCCGGAACCAACGCCAATAGCAGGAGGGCGATAAGCCAAGGCGCAAAGAAAATGAAGCCGGCGACAAAGCTCGCCACGGTGACAACGTCTTGGGCTTGACCGAGGAGTTGTCCCATCAGCGTCATTCGTCCGCTGGTTTGTCTGCGGGCGCGTTCCAGCTGGTCTTGGAATTCGGAATCCTCAAAATCCTCCAGATCAAGGGTCGCTGCATGCTCCATCAATCGGACGCTTGATGAATTGCTCACGCGCTCCGAAAGCAGACTGTCTACCAGGGACACGATGCGTCCGAGAATATCCGCAAGGACAGCTAGCGCGAACTCGGCAATCAGAAGCAGACCCAGCCAGTTGAGGAGACCGCTATTTAGCCACTGCGAGAGCGTCTCGGGCTTGTGAGGCGTCTGTACCAGGACCACCACGTCATCAATGATCAGTTTGCCAACGTAGAGAGTGATAACTGGAATCAGCGCACGCACTAACCGTAACGTCAGCGATGCCGCCATCAATTGTGGACTCGTACGCCAGACCATCACGGCGAAAGGTCGCAGGTTCTTTAGCGCGCCGACCCGTTCCTTGAGAGATGCACTAGACGTTGTGAACGATGACGTTCGGCCAGGAGACGCCCTCGCGGTTCGGTCCGCATCGCTGTATTGCCGCGGCATCTAACCGTTCCTAATTTCGCTGACGGGATCTGAGTCAAGTGGCTCTTAAACGGATTTCGACGGCACGTGATCGCTCGCGTTCGCTCGTAGAGCTGACCGAGATCATGGAAGCTGATTCACGAACGCGTCAAGATTGAACCAGGGGCATGCCGAGACGGCCGATTCCTGGAAGCTTCAGTGCCGGCCGCCTTATATCTAACCCGAGAACGCCACCGAAGAAGTTTAGCTCAAAGCCCTCCATCCATCCGACCGTCAGACCGAGATAACCACCCAATGAAACGAATACGCCGGTTCCCGAAGGCGTGAGACCAAACCAGTTTCCCCGGTAGGGATAGTCCTTGCCGATAGCGGTGGGCGGCAATACGGCGTTCAGTTCCGGAACCGCGTCCAGGATCGCCTGGATAAAGGTGTTGGAGTTCGGCCCGGGCCAAGGTCGATAGTCACCGTAGGCGCGAAACTTGTAGCTTTCGACCACGGAACGAATTTTTGGGATCAATTGCTCCGCTTTGTCTCCGTCCACGCTCACGATCGTTTCGGGGACGGCACCGAACCATCGGCCGTCAGGTAAAAACCCGTCGATGCGGATTGGTTCGCCCCACGCCGTATAATCGTAGCGGGAATAACGAGATGCGCCGCGTTCCTTCACGACGATCCAGGTGTGAACGGCAAATATCCCGCGCCAGCGGACTGTTCGGGCGGCGAAAACACGAATGAGCGCATTGGAATGGTCCGCTGGCTTCGGGAGAATCCCGGCGCTTGAGCGATCTGCAAGTTGCCAGTTTTCGCGACGATCTCCGACCAGATAATTGGCCGCGGAGATGGCGATCGGTCCGACCAACAGAAGCAGAAAAATGAGCACGAATTTCTTCAAGGGATGAGGAGGTTCAGTTCGAATGCTGCAGCGATCCCATCCGATGTAGTTCTTTTCGTTGGCTTTGCCAGCTTAGGGCAGAGACTTTCCGTAGATCCGCTAGCTCGAACGCCGCTTCGGTATCAGGCGCCATGAATGCCATCTTGAGCGCCTTGCGCATCACTTTGGTCAACTCTTCTACGAGTTTCACCTTAGCGACGCGGTTCCCGAAGACCATCTGGTGCGGAAGATCGATGCTGCTCTCGATCTCTCCTGGCGTCGCAGCGAACTTGCACCTCACTATTGATCGATGGGTCGCCCGTCGATCGATCCGGAACTAAACCGCGTAAATGAGCTAAGGATTCTCAGCCATGCTCCCCGATGAATTGCAGCGCTTTGATTCCGGGAAGGAAGAAGTAGCCGCCTCCCAGCGTTTGAGTGAATGCCTTCAGTGACACTTCGTCGCCGCTGGGCAAGCCCGGTGTCGTGAACATCTTGGGTTGCACGGGCGATCCCACGATCGGGTCATCTTCGTGATGGAGATCTTCAAAGCGAAAGTTGCGCAACCATCGCTGGTAGAGGAACTCGAACTGCCGCTCGAGATCGGCGTTACATGCGATGAAGAACAAACCTTGGCGATTGTCATCGTCGTCTGCCAGCTCGAGATAGGGTCGCCCGCGGCGGAGCAACCTGTGCAGTTTGGTCGACTTGATGCTTGATTGTACATCGGTACCGATCGAGTCCCGCGGGTTTACCCGGCGGATGTGCGCCCCTATGGGGCATGCGAAGCCGTTGGCGTCCTCAACACGATAGCGAAAGGCGTCGGCCGTGGAGTCTGACATCGTCGCGGTTTGGTCGCCCTTCCATACCAGCGGCAAGCCGTTCTTTAAACGGCCCATCATTTTTTCACAGATCGTCGGGCCGCCAGGCCGGGAGATCGCCGCTTCAAATGACTCAAATGCTTTCACGTCCTGCTGGATCTGGCGCACAGCCAGGTAGGTCCCGTTGAGCGTGAACCGTCCGCCGGGATGAGTCGCGCGCCCCGATTGCATCCAGCCCGCTACGTCCGGGCAGTAGTTGAGTTCGTCATACCCGTTGCGGTAGCCGAGCACGAATTCTCCGGGTTCGACCAGCCGATCTTCGAAATATACGCCGGCATCCTGCTGAGCTCGCTTCGAATCGGCGCCGTCTTCCCTCAGACCGCGAATGACGGGTTGCGCGATGCCGTCGCGAAATCCGAAGGGCTCGTATAGCTTGCCATCCCGGAAGGAGTTCGGACGGTTTTCGACGGTCGCGAACGTGAACGCGTCCGTGTCAGGAGGCGGCATCTTTGATTCTTCGCCCGGCAACTGCCACTGAGCGATGAGAATATGTACCGTCTGTCGGCAGGTGAAATCTTCGACGTCTGACCAGCGCCATCGTTCGCGCGGATTGTCTATCAGCAGTTCCTGGCGCAAGTCGCTTCCCATGCCGCTGCGAAACGGTGTTGGAAACGGGTGCTCAGCAGTTTCCGTCAGGCCGAGCTTCACAAGTCCTGAAAAGCTGAAAGCGATGGCCATCGCTTCGCGAATGGAAGTGTCCTTTCGGGAATTGACGCGCTTCGCGGTGGTAATCAAGTCGCGGCTGACGAATTGGGAAATCCAGCGCCGGGCTTGATCCTGCCGTCCGTCGCGAATGGTCAAGAGCCAAAACCGGCTGTCGGTGAGCCAACCGTAGCCGCTGTTCAGCATTCCCTGAATGTCGCACAATTGCTCGGAGAGGACTGGCGCACGCCTCATTCGATAGCCCTCATGATTTGGTCGTCGTTGCAGTCATTACGTTCGCCGAACAGGGCATCGCGCACCGTGGTGGCGCGATCGGTTTCGTCAATCGTCGAGTTGCAAGCGTCAAAATGGAATAGATGCGGAAGCATGCTGTCGCGGGCATACGACTTGAACCCCAACTCGCACTTCACGCCACGGAAGACGAGAAACCGCGTCGGCGGAAAAGCGCGAGGCTCCCTTACGCTTGGTTGACCAACGGCTGCGGGCTCACGAACCCTGAGCTTCGTCCATCGCCAAAACAACGTAGTTCCCACCGAAGCGCCGTTGATAAAATCGTCCAGATAGCCACCAAAATTGCCGTCGTAGTTGGAGCAGAACAGGTAGCGGCGCCCGTTGTCGATGATGCGCCAATGACCAAAATGGATGCCTGGCGCGCCGCCCAGCACGCCCTCCGTATAAATCACCCGGCCAATGAGGGTCACGAGGCGTAGGGACGCGCGGGTCCACCATACACTCCACCAATGCGGACCGCGCATGTCAGTCAGGCTGATCAAGTGCGCGGTTCCTCTAACCAACTCAGCTTCACTCGCGTCGATAGACGGGTGAACCTGTTGTGCTCTCTCAACGTCGTCTTCGTGCGGATGATAGAACCAGGCGGTCGGCTTCGGAAGCTGACGGGAGATCCACGAAAGCAGGATAATAGAGCCCAATATCAGCAGCACTGAAAAAACGATGATGGCGAGGAGGCCCAGCCCGGAGGTCGCCGGCAACCATTGCAAAAGCTGATGTTCGAAGACCTTGGGCCAGAATGTGTAGGTCACAACGCAATAGATCGAGGTCAGGAGAACAGGTCCACCGACCAGCCAGACGCTGATGTAAGTAGCCAACGACGACCATGTCTCGGTTGGCCGATCGAGTTCGCGGCCAATGCTCTTGAGCCAACGCCTCCAGGGCTTGAAAAGCGCCGGTAGCAGACCAAACATCACCCACAATGCGAGGGCACTGGCAGCCAAAGCGATCAGCAAGCGAATGCTGGCGCAGAGCAGATATCGGCTCGCTTCGCTGATTGCGAGAAACGCGGTCTGCAATTCGGAATCCGACCTTGCAAAGAGCCACGCGATCGCGCGAGCCGCCAACCTGAAGAAGGCACCGACGAGCCAGACCGAGGCCATCCATAGAGCTACGATCGCTGCCGGATAGGCTGCCTTGGCAATGATACTGGCGCCGCTTCCCCGCCAAAAGGACCGCGGCGCGGGTTCGGTTGCCCAATCGAATTCTGGCTTCTCGAATGCCCATCGGGCGAGCGATAAAGCGAAGGTAGCGCGGTCGGAGCCGTGCGCAGCTTTCAATTGGCGCGCCGTCTCCCGTGTTTGTCGGAGGAGGCCTCTTTCCTTCTTGATCTGTCGAACCGAACGATCTCGGGCACCGACAAAAGCACCGTCGGCGATGGAATGCCAGCTCATCAGCCGATCAAGCAGCTCCTGGTTGCACTGGCCTACGGGCCGCTCGCCTTCAGGCCAATATATGCTGTAGAGCGACCACATCGCCCCGCTCGGATGATTGACGAGACGATAAAGCAGGTCGTAAGGGCGCAGACCCTCTTCGACGGCGAGTTCCAACATCAGCGACGGCAATGGGCTCTGCGCATCGGACATCGCGGGCAACAGAGCTATCGATGCGAAGTGCACGACTTCGACGTCGCGGAAGAGCGCTTTCAGCGCCTGGGACATATGGCCCGATGCAACAAGGTCGGCTCCGCCGCGCCAGTCCGGTGCGATAATGCAGATCATCTGCTGCCGGACTGTCATAACCATCGCGGTCCCTCACGCCTGCTTGGCGAAGCGCACGCGCATGCGCGACATCAGCGGTCCGTCATATTCGATCGCTTTGCCGTCGTCGTGCGCCAATCGCACCTCAGGAAGGGTCAGAAAGCCGACCAGCCCGCTTGTGATGATGTTGAGCGCATACTCCTTGGCAGGGCACTGGCGGTCGCCGTACCCGAATACGAGATAACGAAGGCTCTCCTGGTTTCCCCAGTCGCGGTGCGGACAGAATTGGCGGCTGTTTGCGACTGCGTGCGGATCGAACAAGGCGCCGATAGACCACATCGTGACCGTCGTACCACCACGGCATTGGGCATTACGACGTGCGCCGGTTTCCAATTCGGTGTCGCGCGGGACATCGCGGGCCAGCAGCGGGAAGATAGGCCGAAATCGCATGAGCTCGAGAACGTGGTCTCGCACGTATTTACGAAATTTATCATCCTGCCACACCTCAGAGGCTTCGATTTCCGCCGCTCTGGATCGCAGTGCCCGGTAGACGCCGGGACGGCTTAAAAGCTCTTGCAGGACGAGAGCGGCAGATTGCACGGTGACGGGATGTGAGACCCAGGTGAGGCCCAAGGCATTTCGTTCGATAGCCGCGGAGGGCAGGTCCACATCCCACGATCTTCGAATGTCGACCGCCGCGGCGCTGACCCTGGCCCTCAGTGCGTCGCCGCAGAGCTCCGCTCTTCCCCGCATCTCTATTGGCGACGAACGGCCGCCCAAAAGCTGGCCCGCAACGTATCGTATCTCCATGAAGTACTGCCGCGTGAGCCCCTGATCGTGAATGTCTCCTGCTCCCACAGCCAGTTTGTCTGCGGCTTCGCCGAACACGGGTGAAATAGCCCGAAAGGCGATCCACGTCAGATAGTCGTCGATGAGATCGAAAACCGGCCGGTCTCTGGCCTGCATCAGTTCCGCGATAAGCCGTTGAGCCTCCCGGTCGGCGACCGCCTCGACGTCTTTCAGAAATTCCAACCTTGCTCCTAGCAACTTTCTATCGGCGTCATAGGTTGGACCGGGATCCATTGCGATCAGATAATCACCTGCAACCAGGTCCGGCGCATGGGCTGTGCTCGAAAAGCTCTTCGGCCTGGTGAGAACGCCCTTGACGGCGTGTGCGCGTGCGACCAACCCGAACAATCCGCCGGCGAATGGCCAAAGCCGAAGCAGCCAGCCTATTCCGCGCAAGACGGGAGGAGTACGAATCAACCAGCAGAACAAACCATACGAGAGCCTGCGAAAACCGGGCGCCGTCGGATCGGGAGCATTAGCCACGGTTCTCATGCGGCGTGCCAATCCCGAGTTCGGGTCGCGAGAGCTGCTTCGGCTCGCTTCTCGTAGTAGGGCATTCCGAGACGACGCGCCGCCTCGTGGGTCTTGGTGAAGCAGTCCATCGCAGCCGATGTGTCTCCGGCGCGCCACAGCGTCTCAGCCAATTCGTAAAGCGCTTCGGTACGGTGACCGTACTCTTCGCCGGCTTGATCGACTGCCTGTCGTCCGGCGCAAACCGCGTCTTCAAATCTTCCAAGATTGCGATATGCAACCCCAAGGCTAACACGCATGAAGATCTTGCCGTAGTGGCCGGCCGCGTTACAGATGCGATCGGCGAAACCCTTTTCGAGCAGAACCACAGCCTCGGAGGCTTTGCCATTGCGTGCGAGCGCGCTGCCGAGCGTTCCGATGCAAACAGCCAGCATTGTTGGCACGCCGTGCACCAGGCATCGCTGTACAGCGTCACGTAGCAAGGCCTCCGCTTTTTCGGTTTCCTCTTTCTCAATCCAAATCTGCCCTTGAACGTAGTCGATCAGAAGACGGGAGTATGGATGATTGACCGTCGCCAGGATCTTGTAGGCTTGCGTACAAGCTGCTTCAGCACCTTCGTATTCGCCAAGGCGCGACAGCGCGCTCGCATAGAACGCGTACAGGTTGATGATAGGAATTGCCGCCCATCCGGGCTGGACATAATGCTGAGCTAATTCAGGCCCGTGATCCGCAAGCACGACACGGCCTTCCGCGGCAGCCTCGGCATAACGCCCAAGGGCGTGAAAATTCATCAGGCGAATCTGGCGCGCCGCCATTTTCATATGGCGTCGTTGCGCAAGGCTGGCGGCTTCAAGGCCCGTCGCGGCGTGCTTCAGGGCCAGCTCGAACTGTCCGCGCATCCAGAGAAACACCGCTGTCTGCGTCGACACGGATGCGCGGGCGACCTGATCATTCAGTTGTGTACCGATGAAGTCGGCACGTTCCATGTTTTCGAAGATATCGTCGATATGTCCGAGGGCCATCATGGCGCCGATGGCTTCCAGCCGTAGTGCGAGCTCCAGGCCTTGCGCGGTAGAATCGTCCTGACAGCGGCGAGATGCTTCCACACCAACCTCGAACATTTGAAGCGCTTCGTGATTGGCCGAGCGCGATTTGGCGCGCGCCATCGACTTGATGGCGAATCGTGCCGCATGCTCCCACTCCTCACCCTTGAAGGCGTGATGAGCGAGCGCCGGCGCGGCGTCGGCATCCTCGGGACTGGTTTGCGAATGCAAGGCAAGAAACGCGAAACGGTGCAGAGCCTTGAGGCGAGCGCGAGTAAGCGTTCCGAGCACAACATCGCGTACGAGCGCGTGGCGGAACATGAGTGCCGGCGATCGAACCGAACGAAGGGTCCGGTCAGGTGCGTGCAGCAAACCCGATGAGACGCAAAGATCCAGCATTTTTCCCGCGCGGGCGACGTCGACGTCCTGCATGGAGGCAATCAGTTCTCGCGTGATCGGATCTCCCAGAACGCTTGCGGCTTCAAGGGCAGACTTCGCAGTATGGGGTAGCCGATCTACGCGTGCGTGTATGACGGCGGCAATGGAGCCCGGAACCCGCAATTCGCCCGGCGGTTTCTGCAATCGGTACGCACCCGGCGTTCCTTCCAACGATCCTTCATCGATCAGCGTGATGACCAGTTGCTCCATAAAGAACGGATTGCCGTCGGCACGACGAATCAGTTCGCTCGCGACGGCGTGAACCGAGGGGTCATCGCCAAGCAGGGCATGGGCGAGGGCGAGCATTTCGGCTTCCTGCAAAGGTTCGACGCGGTGTTCGGAGAACCACGCAGCTTGACCCCATTGATGCTTGAAATCCGCTCGATAGCTGACACAAATAAAGACCGGTAAGCCTTCGAGTCGTGGCAGCAAAGATTCGAACAGGCGCTGACTCTCTCGATCTGCTAAAAAGACGTCCTCAAGCACAATTACTAATGGACCTGCCTTTAGCCGCACGGAAACAAGCCACAACAGTGCTTCACCAATCCGACGCCGTCTTTGCGACGGATTCGATGTCTGCCATTCTTCGTCCGGAGCTGCGAGTCCGAGCAGATCACTTACCGGAGCCAGATGATTGGCGCTTTCTCCCGGCCAGTTTGCGATAAGCGCCTGAACGGCGGCTTGCTTTGCGGCCGTCTCGCTGGCGCGAGGCAGACCGATCATGCTCGCGAGAAGATCAGCCGCGGTACTGTATGCTCTCGTGCTTGCGTATCCCATGGCCTGGCAAAGGCAAACATCCACGCCGAGTTTCAGGAGACTGTCGGTCCAATCCGCGATTAGGCGAGATTTTCCGACCCCGGCTTCTCCACGAAGTCCGATAGCCCGCATTACGCCTTTTTGAACTGTCTCGATGGACGTTCGTAGCAGCCGTAGAGAATCTTCACGTCCGATGAGAGGGGCCGAACGATGCATCCGCGTCAAAGGGGCCGCTGCCGAGTTCTCGGTGCCAACCACGACCTCGTGGAGTTCAATCGTTGTTGCCAATCCGCGGATGTCGCGCATTCCAACAGGTCGCGTGTCGATTTGCTGCGCAATCAGGCGCTGCGTCGATGCGCTAACTAATATGCTGCCGGGGGTCGCTAGCTTCTCAAGCCGCGATGCAATGTGGATGGTCTTGCCATCGGCTCCATAGTGAGACCACTGGTATTGCCCGATGATGCCGACCACGACTTCACCGGAGTTGATACCGACGCGCAGCGCTGCTCTGACCCGGGGAGTTTCGTGACCGTGTATGATAGCCCTCTGCATCTTGAGGGCAGCCAAGCAAGCCCGCAAGGCGTGATCTTCCTGCGCAACAGGGGCGCCGAACAACGCGACGAGGCCATCCCCGAGCAATTGGCTAACGGTCCCGCCGAAGGTTTCGACAGCGTCGGCAAGCAGGTCGCGCGCCCTGGATAGATACTCTCGGGATTCTTCCGGATCTGCATGCTGCAGCAACGCGGTTGAATCGCAAACGTCGACAAACAGGACGCTCACCTGTTTGTTTTCCGTCAAGATCTCGGTTGTGCGCAACTTGGGGGGGTGAGGCCGGATAGGTAGAACGTTGCAAACCGATACGTCAGCAATTGCCGGCGAAGGATACTTGTCGGTGGCGTCGTTGAGGCGCGTACCGCACTGTGGGCAGTATCGGTGCTTTAAAGCAACTCGAGCGGAGCAAACGGTACACTTGGTCACGACAGTCACCGATGGCTTCTACGAAAAAGCTTACGCTACTGGTTGTGAACGTCGTGGTCTCCCGCAGATATCGGCCCACGATCTTGTAAGAGTCCTTTACTCGTAGCCTGGGCATCAGATGTGATTAAACGGTCCCTGATCGGTATTCTTTTGAAGAACTAACGACCGACCAGTGGAAGTGTCTTAAAGACACTGTCGGATATGCTTAATGGTCCAGTGGGCAAGTTTCGATCCAAATGAGAAAGCCCACCTTCGCGATTATACCCTCTACCGGGAAATTGAGAAAACAAATGTGAACTAGGCCACATAAACGACTTTTCGCAGTTTTTTTGGGTTGTCAATTGGTCGCAGTTGATGATCCGAGCATGCTCGGATTCGGCCAGTGGCCGTTGGCGAAATCGCCGCAGCAGCGTAGGGCCTCCGCTTTTGAAAGCAATTCTGAGGCTGCCGTTCCATAACATCCGATTGGCGTACGCCATGTGTAGCAATTGGAAGTCCGCAAAGGATGCTAATTGATAAGGCACGGATTCAAAAGCGAGGGCTCAATCGCGAGCCCTAGTCAACTCAGCTGCGTTGCCGATTATTTGCAAGCATTGGTCGATCGCCTCGGGCAGATAGCACCTGGCTAGCGCCGGGGTTGGGTAACCCAGAGAACGGGCAATTTAGGGTTGCGCGGAGGCGCGTAATCGGGAGCCGGAATTCTCGCCAGCTTTTTGCGCCCTCGGTCCGAGTTCACGCTTTAGGTTGCGCCGGCGGTCAGTGCGGCATAACCTATGCATATATTTTATTAGTCGCGGTTGTGGGAGTGGGGCCCGTGAGCGAGTTGTTGCGTAGAATTGCCGCTAAGGCGTGCATTGTTGTACCTATTTTTTTCTGCCTCGCCGCCTGTGCGGTCGTAGATCAGTATTCTGGCAGAGCGGTGGTTTACAATCTGCAAGCCGAGCAAGCCCAGGAACAGGCATTGCTGCTCAACGTGGTACGTGCGTCGTTGCGGCGGCCGATGCAGTTCACCGGCTTGCAATCGATCACAGGCACCGCCAGCGCCAGCGGCAGTCTTACCGGCGGCGCAACCAACACCGTTCAAAAGCCGTTCATTTCCGCGTTCGGTTTGGCTCCGCCCAGCAGCAGCACGGTGATCGCTAGCCTTCTAGCCAGTACCGTTGGCGGCACCGCCAGCGTCAGCGGCGGGCCGACGTTCAGTGTGCCGGTGCTCGATACGCAGGAATTCTATCAGGGGTTTCTAAATCCAATCTCGGGGCAAGTGTTCGATCTCTATCTTCAGTTCGGCTATCCGCGTGACGTCCTGTATAATCTCATGATTGAGAAAATTATTATCAAGCGGCTTGATGGAGAATGCCGCGCCGAAGTGCACACGCCTGAATGCGAAGTGACGATCAGGAACTATGCTCCAGAGGATGTCAGCCTCAGGCTTTTCCAGAATATGATAGGATATTTGATCCGTCTCGGGCTGAGTACAGAACCAATTATCGAGGTGGCAAAAAAGACCTCATCCGACAAGACCGCAGCCGCTCCGGAAGTGAAGCAGTTTGGTTTCTGTTTTGCGCCTCGCGAGGCCGAAGATTATCGGCGTATCGATCGCCATGTGTTGTGCGGCCATCCAGCCGCCGCGTTACAGTTGAAGGCATCGGAAATCGGTCGAAAATCTGTTATTAGTGGCGTTCCAATACCGAAAGCTTTCATCGACAACCTTTACGCCGAGCTTATCGCGCCCAAGCTATCCGGTGAAGACCTGGACGAGCGCGCGATGGGTTTCAGCAAAATTCGTGCATTCGGGGGCAAAAACGTTTCGATATCCTTCAACACGCGATCCATTGAAGGAATTCTCTATTACCTCGGTGAAGTTGTGCGCAGATCCGCGCATCCGGAAAAAGGACAGTCGCCTGATCCGGTTCAGGTTCGGGTCGGCCCTCCGCAAAATCCATTTCCGCCGAGAGCCTGCCCGTACGAAGGAGAAATCAACGGGTATCGCTGCACCAATCTCTTTGTTGTCGAGGAAGGCGGCTCCGACACAAATGGGATCTCGGTAGAATACGCAGGTGGGCGTTACACGATTTCGTCCAATACCTCGGGGTCCTGGACGATGCCGGTATTCGACGTTGTGAAACAGCTGCAGGCCGTCAATACGTCGGCTAAACAGTTGCCCGCATCCAACCTGATCTCCGTTCTGAGTAATTGATTGCGCGGAACCCGGTTCTTGGCGGCTGCCATTCTCCTGGTCGCGTGCCACCCGGCATCGCTCTGGGACTTGACGTTCGGTCTTGGCGCACGACGGCTGGGGAGCCGGGTTGGAACGCTCGACTTCTATGGAGTAGACTGGAGTTGAACGAATACGTTCGGTTTTTTCAACGGGCGGGGCTTTCTAAAAATGGCCAAACCGGTGTGCTTCGTACTGATGCCGTTCGGCGTGAAAATGGACGCCGCAGGGCGCGCGATCAATTTTGACCACGTATATGAGCAGATATTCAAGCCGGCGGTGGTCGCCGTGGACCTTCTTCCCATCCGTGCGGACGAGGAGCAGGCGCAGGGCTTCATCCACAAGTTGATGTACGAGCGATTGCTACTCAGCGAGTACGCGATCGCTGATCTGACCTTATTAAACGCCAATGTCTATTACGAGCTTGGTGTCAGGCATGCGGCCAAGCCGTCAACAACGGTAATGACAATGGCTGGTCAGAGCGGGCTGCCGTTTGACGTCGCAGGATTGCGGGTTCTGCCCTATGCGCTCGACCCGACCGGCAACCCTGTCGATGCGCCTGGTGCCGCAAAGGCATTGGCTGATCAGCTACGCAGTTATATCGAGCAGGAATTTGTGGACAGTCCAATTTATCAACTCGTGACCGGCCTCAAACCGTTGCCAATCGATCCGACATTGACGGACATTTTTCGCGAGCGTACTAAAAACTCGGAAGGTCTAAAGGGGCAGCTTGCCGCGGCGCGCGCTTCGAATGAAGCCGGCAGCATCGCCTCCGTGGAGAAATCTTTAGGTTCGATATCCGACCTCGAGGCCAGCGTGGCGCTCGACCTATTGATCTCGTACCGCGCAGTCAGTGCGCATCAGGAGATGATCGATCTCATCGGCAAACTCGACCGAAAGCTGTCCCAAAGTGTCATGGTCCGACAAATGCTGGCTTTTGCCCAAAACAAACTTGGACAATGGCAGGAGGCCGAAGAAATATTGGTCAAGCTTGTTGCCGTTCAGGGGCCGTCAAGCGAAGCGAGCGGCCTATTGGGAAGCGTCTATAAGAATCGGTGGGAAAACGCGACCAAGGCCGGCAAAACCTATGCGGCTAAAGCCTATCTGAAACAGGCGATCAATTCGTATGTAGCCGGCTTCGAGGCGGACTGGCGGGATCCTTATCCCGGGGTAAATGCGCTGACACTTATGGAAGTCGCCGATGATTCCCGCAGGCATGCGCTGCTGCCTGTGGTCCGGTATTTATCCGAGCGGCGCATCGTCGGCAGGGGGCATGCCGCCGATTATTGGGACTATGCGTCGCTGCTTGAAATCGCAGTGCTCGCCGACGATTCCAATCTGGCTGACGATATGCTTGGGCAAGCGCTTACAGTGGCAGGAGAGCGCTGGCAGCTAGAAGCAACTGCGCGCAATCTCCGCGTCATTTCCGACGCGCGCGGGGCACGGCAAGCGAACGTCGATGCCGTCAACGCGTACCTTGAGGAATTAAACAAAAATATTAGTGGCTGGTCTAATCGTAAATCGGGGTGAATCAGGGAGTGTCCTTGAGCCGACCCGATCGAGCCCCTTTTGCCGAGATCGGTAGCATTTTGTGCGTTATCGGTTTTCAGGAAGCGATCAATGTTTAAGACACGTGATTTTCTTCCGATTATCGTGACCGCAATCACCGTCTTTGGTCTGGCAGTCGCCGCAGTCGTCGAATCGGGGGTCTGTCGGGGCGATCAAGCGTGTCTGCTGATATCGCCACTCGAGGTCTTGTTCGGGCAGCCTCCGGCAGGGGTCGGTTCCTCGCGCGTCTTGTTGGCGCTCACCCAATTCGGTGTGAAATTCATTCTGCCCATGGGCGCGTTTCTGTCGAGCGTCAGGATTGTCTTGACCGCGGTAAGGCACGATTTTCGGGCGGTGCTGGCACGGAGGCAGAAGAATCATATCATCGTGTGTGGTTTGGGCGACACCGGAATGCGGATTGTCCGGAACATGCGATCGAAGGGCAAGACGGTCGTCGTCGTCGATCAGTCTGAAGATGCCGCTAACCTCGCGGTTTGCGATCAGCTTGGAATCGCGGTGATCAAAGGCGATGCGATAAACCCCGAAGCCTTAAGCCTGGCCGGTGTCATGAAGGCAGATGCCGTTATTGCGTGTACCGGAAACGATGTTAGTAATGTCAACGTTTCGCTTCAACTTAAAGAGCTGTTCGAAACACGTCATCGGCTGAATCCAATTAAGGTGATTGCAGAGGTTCGAAGCCCTTGGTTATTTTCCCGGCTCGAAAGCCATAATCGAGGGGCTCTCGGATCAGACAGCGTCGAACTGCGGCTCTTCAACACGAGCGAAAACGCGGCGCGACTTTTGCTAAGAGCATTTAAGTTTCCGCCTGGACCGGAGATACAGCCAGGTGCGTTTGTAATCTTCGGCTTTGGGTCCTTTGGACTGCAGGTCGCGTTGCACATGCTTCGCTCCCTGCCTGTCGGGACATCCGACAAGATCAAAATCGTTGTCGTGGATCGGGCGGCGGACGAGTGTGAGCGACGATTTCAACAAAACTTCCCGGCCGCGTCGAAATTTGCCGACGTCCAGTTTGTCACGGCCAACATTTCGCCCGCAACTCCAGAGGGCTGGGAGACTGTCGAAAGTACATTGTTCAACATGCCGCTCTTGGGCGCTGCGATTTGTTTTGAACAGGATCAGGTCGGGTTATATGCCGCACTCGGAGTTCGTCGCCGGCTCGACGATCGTTTCAGAATCGAGACTCCGATCTTTCTTCGCCTCGCTGGGGGCGCCCGGCTGAAGGAGCTTTCGGCGGCTATTGAAAACTTCGAAGGGCAACCGGGAAGGTTTCAGTTGTTTGCCGGTAACGAAGAGATTCTCGGCTTTGACGTATTGGTCAGGGATGAACTGGATTCTCTTGCTCGGGCTTTGCATGAGCAGTACCGGAATTCCCAATTTCCACCCAATCAGACGGCGTCAAACTTGCCGTGGAGTCAGCTTCCGGAGGCTCTAAAGATCGCCAACCGGCGCCGAGCAGATAACCTTCCCTTCGTGTTGTCGCGCGCTGGCCTTGAGTTGGTTCCATCATCGTCGCCGAATTGCATCGAACTCGACGATCGTGAGATCAAGCGTTTGGCGGAACTTGAGCACCGCCGTTGGATCATCGAAAGACAGCTGCTCGGTTATTCATACGGGGAGGTGCGCTCAGACTTTCCGCCGCGGCACGACCTTCTGACCGACTGGGAAAAGCTGCCGGAAACCGTACGGCAATTCAATCAGGAGGATGTAAAAAGGCTCCCCTCCCTGCTTGCGAACCTAAACCTGGAGGTGCGACGTCAGGAGAAAGTGTTCGCGGTCGGGGAGGGTCTGGGTACAGCGGAGTCAAGGTTGAATGCAATTACTGGAGCGCGGCGCGCAAGCACCGTGGTGGTCGCGGATATTGATACCCCGGAAGGACGCAGGGTCGCAGAGCGCGCACTCGATTTGCCAAAGACCCAATTGTGGCTGCTGTCGTCGACCGCGCCAGCCGATAACTGGCTTTTCCCGCAACTCGGCGCCGCCGCGGCGGGTTGGATCACCCGCCAGCAATTCCTCCCTCCCGTCGAAATTTGAAACGTAGGCTATGCGCTATTGAAGAGATTTGATCGGGCGTTGACGATAAATCGAAACCCAATCGGCGCTTTCCTTCATCGCTTCCATTCCAAGTTGGCGGAAGACCGACCATGCGGCGGGTTGCATATCCTCCGAGTATTGTTCCGGCAATAAATCATGAGCTCGTTTGAAGAGCAGCCGCATTCGTTCGTATTGATTCGCCTGTGCCGCATAAGCAAGGCGCTCGGAATAGCCGGTTAACGCCGCGGCAATACCAGGGAGAAGACCACTGGCAATAAGCAACAGGTCCCGGATTCTAAGAGGAATACCAAAGATCGGTATTTGGTAGTCGAGAGGCTGAAGCAAGCCAAAGATGGAAATGAACATGGAGACGACAAAAACGAGGGTGATGCCGAAGCACACATACGACCAGGCTTCAAACATGTTAGATCGCCGATCGTGCCGTTCGCGTTGTTGTGCGAAATAGCGTTCTTGGCCTAATACCCAGTACTGTCTTACGGCACGATAAGCCATCGCGTCATTGAGCTGCGGCTGGGTTCTGCTCTGCGGCCGATGACATAAAGCAAGTGAGCGGAGCGTATTTTTCACCCACGTAAGCTCGCTTGGCTGCTTGATGGGGTAGAGATCGGCAACGCCGTTAACTGCATTTTCGCTCTGATCAACGATTTCGCCGTTACGCTGCGGTCGGACGATGCTGAGAATGTGCCAATAGATTGCAACCCGTAATGCTTCTGCTAGCGCGCGATAATCAAGGAAACGTTCCTGGTCGCGCCGACGCCGCACTCGACCAAGAAGCAAAAATCCGGCTCCGCCTGTGAGGAAATAGAAAAAGAGCAACCAGGCCGGTACAACCCCGCGATCGGTAGCGAAGCCAAAATGGTCTGCAAATGCAAATAGGAAAACTCCGGCCAGACTGATTAAAAATAGCCATATCCAGTCTGTCCTGAACTGCTTCTGCCGTCTCTTTGCAAGCGTGTCGGCGATGCCGAAAAACCGGCGCCACATGGATCCTTCGTTCATCGCAGATTGCCCGGCGGCGTCATCGCCCCGTTGGTCATCCGATACAGCGAAGAGCGCGTTTTCGCTGTCTTCGAGGATCGAAGCGGGGTTCGCGTTTTCGAATTCCCGCGCGTCGGTGTTGAATTCTCTGGTCAGGGCACTGAGTGCGACAAACGTTTCCCAAGCGCTGACCTCGTCCTGTGGCTCAGTGCCGTTTGACGGTTTGCTCGCGACATCCGGACCCCAGGGAAGAACGGATACGCGCGTGGCAGCCGTTCCAGCCTTCATGCGCGGGGTCACCAGATGAATGACGGGCCCGATTTCCGAACCATCGAGGCTGTTGCCAGCGGTTCGGCTCACGCTGAGCGGTATCCCTTCGCGTTTGAAGGCCACGACCTCGGCGGTGCCCCCCATTGCGCGGTCGTCGTTGCCGTCCCATAGTGCGATCAGGACGTTGCATTGCTGTACGATAAACACGCCGACGGCGCGGTACTGTTTCGCCCGGCACACCGGATCGTCTCGAACATTCTCGGGTGTATTTCCAGGGACAAATCCCATGACCCGGGTCGTGAAAGCTCGACCCGACAATTCGTCAAATTCGATCTGGCCGGCCGTAGTCTCAAAATCTCGCCGGTATTCGTCGCTGGACATTGGAAGGGCCGCCACCAGGGTCGCGCCGACCGACAAGGCGACGCGAGCCGCCAGCCGATCCGCCCCTTCAGCAAGCGCCGAAACCAGAACCAAGGGGGCGTCCCCGCCGGTGCCGCCTTGATAGTCATTTTGAAGCCGCTTCAGGATAGCTTCGAATTCTTTTTCCAGGGCGGGGATATCCTCAAGACGAAGATCCCGGTGCCCGGTGACGCCAACTACGAGGGGAACCCTGTAAGACAATTCCTGCATTTGCCTGTACTCGTCCGCTATAGATATCGTCATCTTACCAGAGAGTCTTTGCTCGCTAGAGAAGGCCACTTGAACTGAACAGCACGGCCGTTGACCGTAAGCGTTAGACGGCTCTGGGTGGATAAAGTGTAGAGGAAAAGTCGCGAGGTTTGCCAGTCTTCGGTTTGTCTATAAAAAGCTCATATCCGATCGTCTCGAAGCGCTTGCTGGAGGCTGTAGCATTGCCGTTGTTCGTGATGGCACCGTGGTGAGGCAGCTATTCACCGTCATGAATTAACGGTTAGAGCGGCAGCCCTTAGTTTGCGCCGCCATGAGCCCTTTGTCCCGGATCGATGCTCACGCCCAAGACCCAGGCTGTACGATTCTTAATCCAACCAGGCCGAATTTCTGGGTGGCCGGAGCTTCCCTGATTATACCGGACTGACTAATATCAGCAGGGGCAGGGTTAACATGTATGGCTGGGATATTCATCAACTATAGGCGTGACGATGCACCTGGCGTAGCCGGGCGCTTAGGCGATCGCCTCGCGAAAAGTTTTTCGCGAGGGGCGATATTCATGGATGTCGACGCGATGAGGCCGGGGCTTGATTTCGTCAAGCAGCTTGAAGAGCAGGTTTCGAAGTGTGACGTCCTGCTAGCGATTATCGGGCCGAACTGGTCGAAAGCATCGGACGAAAAAGGGCAGCGCCGACTCGATTCGGCGCGAGACTACGTTCGTATCGAGATCGCATCGGCTCTCAAAAGGGAAATCCCCGTCATACCGGTATTGGTCAACGGCGCCGTCATGCCGTCCGAGGATGATCTCCCCGACGATCTCAAGCCGCTTGTCAACCGTCATGCCTTGGAACTGCGACACACGCGTTTTGACGGCGATAGCGCAGCAATTATAGATGGTTTGACTCGCGTATTGCCGCAGAGAACGAAATGGCCCTGGATCGCCGGCGGCGCCGGATTGATTGCAGCGGTCATCGTCGGCGGTATTGTTTTGCGGCCGATGCTGAACGGCTCCCATTCAGCCGGCCCGCCGAACTCTGAGGAGATGAAGCCTCTCGCGGCCAAACCGCCGGCGGAGGGACTGAAATCTCTTTCGGCAAAAAGCCCAGTCGAAAAGTCGGCTTCAGAGGCAATTTCTGCTCCACCTGTGGTGGCACCCGTACCGAAGTCACTACCAACCTCGATTGCCGCATCCGCGCCAGCGCTGGCAAACGTAGGACAGGGCGGTCAGGTCTTTCGTGACTGCGCCAACTGTCCCGTGATGGTCGCTATACCGGCTGGATCGGGTTTGATCGGCTCACCCGTGAGCGAATCCGGACATGAATCGTCGGAGGAGCCGCGCCGGTCGATCCGGTTCGCGCGCCCCTTTGCGGTAAGCCAGGACTCCATCACATTTTCCGAGTGGGATAGCTGCGTCGCGGAAGGCGGCTGCGACAACTTCATTCCCGGCGATATGGGCTGGGGTCGCAGGTCGCAACCGCTTGTTCTCGTTTCCTGGAATGATGCGAAAGCCTACGTCGCATGGCTGTCGAAGAAGACCAACGAAACCTATCGGCTGTTGTCGGAAAGCGAATGGGAATACAGCGCGCGCGCCTGTCGTTCGGCGGCCTGCAGCGAGTGGACGTTCTGGTTCGGTGACGTGATCAATCCGGATCTCGCGAACTATGACTGGCGCTATTCCTATGCCGGGGGACGGAAAGCCCAGGCGCCGCAAAAGCCTCAGCCAACGAATACGTTCGGTCCGAATACGTTCGGTCTGTTCAATATGGCCGGCAATGTCGCCCAATGGGTCGACGACTGCTGGAACCCTAATCTTCGCGATCTGCCGGGTGACGGTTCCGCGCGCCTGACTGGCGATTGTTCCGTACACGTTATCCGGGGCGGAAGCTGGAATGATGAGCCGGTGAACTTGCGCAGTGCTGCTCGTAAATATGATATTGTTTCGGCAAGGGAGCCCAATATAGGCTTTCGCGTCGCGCGGGATTTATCTCGCTAAGGTTGTGACCAGCGAATTTATTATTGCGATAGGCAAAAGAAGGAATGAGTGATGAAAGCGGCTCGGTTCCTGCTAGCGATATTCATAATAGCCGCGACGTCGGTCATGGCACCGACCTACGCCGCCGCCAGAGATAGAGATAAAGACAAAGACAATGCCGCGAACAATGCGCCCACCGGGCCCATGCGACGCGCGTTCATCGTCGGTATCGAGCGCTATAGCGACGGCGACGTACAAAGCCTGGCGAGGGCCAATACGGATGCCAAGGATCTCGGACACGATCTCGAGCAGGTTGGGTTTGACCCAAAGAACATCACGGTTGCAACCGACGTCGCCAACAAAGCCGACTTCAACAAGAAATTTGATGCGTTTTTGAAAACCGTCAAGGAAGGTGATTTCGTCTTTTTCTTTTTCTCCGGCCACGGGCTGGGCGTCGAGACCTCCGACACGAACTACCTGCTCTTCGGCGATCTCAAGAGTCAGATGAGCTATACCCGTTCGCAGCTGCAGCCCTCCGAGCGCAAAGACTCCAGCGTGGTCATGGCGAAGATGGCGGCTTTCGTCGACAATTACACCAACGAGGAGATTCCAAAGAGCGGCATTTCCGTCAAAGAGATCGAACAGCGGATCGGAGATCACAAACCGGCGACCGCTCTGATAATTCTCGACGCCTGCCGCGCGATTTTGCGATCGGATGCAGCGGAGGCGCGCAAGGTCAAGCGTACCAACGACTCGGGTAGTCGTCTGTTGCCGGAAATGCAGCCGCCGGAAGGTTTTCTCGTGCTTTATTCCGCGTCGTTCGGAGAACAGGCCGTCGAAAGCTTTGATCCTCTTGACGTGCGCCGCAATTCGCTTTTCGTCGAGGTTCTCAGGGATGAGTTGATGCGGCCGGGCCAGTCTCTGGTCGATTTGGCTGCGCGGACCCGTCTCGTCACGCGCTCCCTGGCGAGCAACAAGGGTTTTCAGCAGGAGCCGGAATATCATTTTCACGGGGACAGTGGACCGGACGACGTCTATCTGGTCGATACGATCGGCGAGCGACGGTTCGCGATTTCGATCGAGAAGTGTGCCGGTTCCAAGGAGGAGTGGGACAGGATTTCGGTCCAACGGCGCATCGATGATCTCGACCGGCATATTCGGCGATTCGGAGACTGTCCGACGGCAGACGAGGCCCGGCGCGCCAAGATCGGACTTGCGGACAGCGTTACCGAACCCGCGACACAGCCTGCTGCGGCCGTTCACCGACAAATCGATCCTTGTGACCAATTGGCGGCGTCGGATACCGACCGCGCCCGTCCGCCGGAGGTGCCAGGCGTGGCATTCGCCTCGGTCGACCCCGAAGCGGCAATCACGGCCTGCAAGGCGTCGATCGCCAGCAATCCCCGTGTCGTGCGCTACCTGTTCAATCTTGGGCGCGCGCAAATGGCGCAGGCCAATAAATTCAATATCGTCACGCAAGCGAACGAAAGGACGGACGCCTTCCGCCGCGCGCGGCTTGCTTTGGAAGACGCGCAGCAGCGCGGCTACGTCGCAGCCATTCACAACCTCGCCGTGATCTACGACCAGGGTCTCGGCGTGGACCCGGACGTGGAACGCGCCAATGAAATGTTCAAGCGCGCCGCCAATCAAGGGTTTCCGCTGGCGATGTACACCCTGGCGCAACGCTATTCAGAGGGGGACAAGGGTTCGATCATACGTGACGAGGGTCAGGCTTACGAATGGTTTGCGAAGGCGTCGGAAAGTGGTCTGATCGACGCGACCGTCAAGGTGGGAGATTATCTGTGGCGAGGAATCGGCGTTCCCAGCGGCGCCAATCCAAGGCGTGCCGTGGAGGCGCTTCAGCGTGCCGCCGAAGCCGGCTCGAATCAAGCCAAGGTCCTGCTCGGGAGTTACTACGCTCAAGGGAAAGTCATATATAGCGGGAATGCCGAGGATTCGAAGTCGATACGCCCAGATCCGGCTTTGGCATTGCTATGGATGGGGCGCGCCGCCGAGTCGAACGATCCTACCGCCCAAACTCGTCTCGCCGGGCTGCTCGAGAAGGGAGACGGTCTTCCCAGCGCCCAACCCGAAATAGCCGAAAGGTATTGGCGATTCGCGGCCTACGGCGGTGACGTCGAAGCGGAAGTCGAACTGGCCAAGCGCCTGCGCCTGGGCAAGGTGCTGGTCAAACCTGAAAACGGCGATTCCGAAGCGGTTAAACTTCTCAACCGCGCCTTTGCGTACGGGCAAGGATCGGCGCGCGCGGCGCTTGAACTGGCGCGCATCTATCGCACCGGCACGCCCGACACGGCGAAAGATCCGATTTTGGCAATGAAGTATGCCTATCGGGCCATCAAACTCAGAACGCTGGCGGATCCGCTGGAGAACGATGGTTCTTTCTACAACGAGATCGCTCCCGCCCATCTGTTGGCCGAAATGGCGAAGTCGGGTGAAGCCGTTTCATCCGACGGGCGCCCGTTGCTTTCCAAGGACGAGGTCGATCGGCTGGAGAAATTTTACGGCATTGTCGATCCCGCAACAAATGAAGTCAAAGTGCGACGGATCGCAGCGCCTCTCGTGTGCCATGTCTACAAGGATCGCGGCAGGGAACTGCAGCAATTCGCACCGGGTGGTCGGTACTTCGTCTGGGTCTGGGACTGGGGCCGCGATGAATCGCCCACGGAGACCCAGCTTCGCCGGCTCGAGCACATGACGGGGTGTGGATTAAATCAGGACCTCCGCGGCACGCTCAGCGCAAGCTTTCGTCAGGCCCAAAAAAACAAGGTGGCCTTTGCCGATCTCATAGACGAGCAGATCAAGGCCGCCAGCAACCAGACGGATCGATCGAATCGCCAGCGGTAAACCACGTTCGACGCAGGAGATTTTGCGTTTGCACTTACAGTGCGCCCTTGTTCTAACTAAGAATAGTTGATATTACTGACGTAATACGACCATTTTTACTGAGCCCGGAGGCAATTATGCCTTGTTTGAGAATGCCCTTCAAAGGAATGGCGCTTGGGACTGCTTTACTTTCGTTCACGATGTTTTACGACTCCGAACCCGTCTTCGCGCAGAACTTTGGCGGGATAGCAGGCGCGTTGATCGGAGGCGCGATGGGAGGCGGTGGCTACGGTGGTCGCGGGTCAGGCCGGCGGAGTTCGCGTTCTAGCGATCAGTCGTCGAAGTCCGACGACACGCCAAGTTCCGATACCAAAACCCGGGTGTATGCTTCCCTTGCGGCGCCGCCCTCGTCCAGGCAGACCGCCATACTGAAATCTATTGTGTCGGCAACGACGCTTAGTACAGTTGGATTCACGGATGATCGCGATCAGGTCGGAGAAGCCAAGCTCAAGGACGCCGAACGCGATTACACGGTCTGGATAGCGGACATTATCGATAAACTCAAAACGGAGGAAGGCAAGCAGCGCGCCTCCGGCGAGGGTGACATTTCAGAACACGCGATTTCCCAGGCCGTGGACGACGCCTACAAGCATTCACACCTGGACCGGTTTGCATCTTTTGTCGGTGAAAACTGGACGCTCGAACGCTTGCGCGTGAAAATTCTCGAGCGTGTCGATAGCGAAATAAAGCCCCTGCAAAACGGCACCAACAAAGGGCGCGTGTCGATGGACGACCTTCGTGGCGTCATCGATCGCTCTGCCGACATCATCTATCAGCGTCTTTTCGAAAGTTCCGAGCTCCTTGCTGCCAATCGCAGTTCGACGTTGTTCGTTCAATCTCTCTATCAAGCCCACGGCGACATGGTCGTCGGCGAGGTTCGTGAGAGTGTGGAGCGTATGCTGATGCGGCGTGCCAGTAACGTAGCAGGTGATTTCAATACGCTGATCCAGCGCGATCCCCGCGCCTACGCGTTGAGCTATCGCAAAGAGCGTATCGTCTTTGACTGCCTTTCCGAAAATATCGTGAAGGTCAGTTCATCGGTCCAGGGGATTGCCACGCCGGCGGAAATCGACAAGCGGATCGGCGATTTTGCCGCGAACGAGTGCAAGGATTGGCTACGCCATCAATTTATAACGGACGACAAAAAACTTGCGGATCAGCAGCCGGTGCCGTTACGTACTGTCTGGACCAAAACAGGGCCCCTCGACGATCCGTCCATGTATAGCCGGCCTGCAGGGGCGCTATAGCGGCGCCGTCACAAGGGCGCGGCTGTTACCCTTAGCGGACCCGTTATCCGCTTTCGTACCGTGATCATTTCCCCCTTGCTAAGAAGGGATTTGTTGATCACGCGACCTGCGACACAACTTCGATCTTGCGATTGATTGAAGAGCGTTTGGGCTCTTCGGCCTGCGATTCGGCGTAGTCTATAACTGGGACCGATCGCCATTCCGCGTCGAGGCCAGCCCCAAGCTTTGAGTGTATTGACCGCAGTATCCTGACGACGACTCGTTGGGGGAAGCCGTTTTCGAGGAGCCGAATCCCGAGAAGAATGGCGAACGCTTCGAAAGGCGAATAGAGGTTCTCGTTACCGGAACCAGCTAGCTCACGGGGAAAGAAAGCATAAGTCGATTGTTCCCGTGATTTTGAGCGCGGCTTACGCCCGGGCAGCCGATCCGCGTGCAGCAACCGTTTCAACCGGGTGTCGATATGACGCGACATTCGATTATCAGAAGCAAGGGCAATCTTGATCGCCTCAGCGGGTTATGGAATGGCCGATATGCCATAACATTCGATTGGCGAATGTCTGAAGGAAAAAGCATGCTGAATGATCGAGACAACATCCTAGGTGCGCTGCGTGTAAAGGCGCTCAAGGTTCGTGAGCTCATGATACGAGCCAATGTCGTGAACGAGGAAGCTTGCCAATCCCTCCTGCTGAAAATGCGAGATGAGGGGGTTGTGAAATTTGATATTCACAGCGGCCGATGGTTTCTTGGATGACGCGCAGAAGTTTCCGAGGAAAGCTTTTTTATTCGGGCGCCTATTTTGCCGCCGCTGCGAGATTTCTGAAATCCACGTCCGATGCCGCGGCAAGATAGGTGAAGACCGACCAAATTGCGACTGCCTGGTCGAGCTGCTTCGGATCGATCTTGTCCAGCGTGTCGTCAGCGGTGTGATGGATGTCGAAATAATCCAGCCCGTCCTGGCGCAGCGATACTACAGGTACGCCGGCTCTCTGAAGCTCACGAATGTCGTCTCCGCCGCCAAGGGCTGGCCGGCGGTCGAGGTTGGCGCCGAGCGGCGCCATAATTCGCTCCAGTGTCTGGCCAAATTCGCTTGCCGCGGCGCCGGCTGGAAGTTGCACGGAATACACATTGCGTGCCCCGAAATCCGCCTCACCGGCGACCACGATCCTGGCGGTTTCTCCTTCGTGGGCTTTGGCGTAAGCGGCGCCGCTGAAATTCATCTCCTCGGCGCCGAACAGGACGATACGAATCGTGCGGCCGGGGTGCTGCGACAGTCCGGCGATCAGCCGGGCGGCACCGAAGACGATGGCAACACCGGCGCCATCATCGGTCGCGCCGGTGCCGAGGTCCCAGGAATCGAGATGCCCACCGATGAGAACGATCTCATCTGGCCGCTCGCCACCCTTGATCTCGCCGACGACGTTCCAGGACGGCGCGCTCTCCCGAACTGTCGGCGTCAGCAGAAGCCGGATCCTCATCGGACCCTGCGCGGCCAGCCGTTCGAGTTGATCGGCGTCCGGGATGGCCAGCGCCGCTGCTGGAATTCGCGGCGTGCCGTCTTCGTAATTAAGGGCCCCGGTATGGGGCAAACGATGGTTATCGGTGCCGAGCGAGCGCAACAGATAGGCGACGGCGCCTCGTTTTGCGGCTTCGGAGGGACCGCGACGCCGAATTGGGTTGGCGGCGCCATAGCCGCTGCCGTCCTGTGCCCGCACCATGCGCTGGGTTACGACGGCGATCTTGCCATTGAGCGATCCCGGAGCGGCGGCCAGTAAGTCGTCGTAGGTCCGGAACAGCGATATTTCGGCCTCGACGCCGTTGGCATCCGTCGCGACTGAGCCGCCCAATGCGGTCACAGCAAGATGCTGTGGCACTGGACCAACGATCTCCGCGCTTTCGGCGCCGCGGATCCAGGCGGGGAAGGTAAATGGTTCGGAGTGAACGTTCTCGAATCCGGCTGCTTTCAGCTTGGTCTCGGCCCATGCGACCGCGCGCTTATGGGCTTCAGTGCCGGCCAGACGCTGTCCGATTTCTGTGGTCAGCGATTCTACGAAATTGAAGGCGGCTGGATCATTGAGAGCTTTTTGCCCGAGGCTCGATGCGGTGGCGACCAAAGAACCCGAAGGCAGCGCGTCGGCGGCCATCGTCGCTCCAACGCTAATCGCGAGGGCAACCATAGCGACCAGAAAGCGGAATGCCTCGCCCATCAAACTGCTCCTTCGCCAAATAGCATAAACTACAATATAATCGCCGTCGCCGGTCTGTTGTAGACCTGAACGCGGCAACGAAAACGATTGGACCGCTGAGCAAGATGCCAAGCGAGGTTTCACCCCCTAGTCGGCGTGATCTGCTGTCCCTGATCGGTGCGGTTTCCGGCAGCGCAGCTATGTATCATGCGATGACCAGTCTGGGGTTTGCTTCCGATTCCGGTTACAAGGGTCCGATCAAGCTCGATGGTGATCCCAAAGGCGCTTCCGTCCTGATCCTCGGTGCAGGACTGGCGGGTATGACGGCCGCTCTTGAGTTACGCAAGGCCGGCTACAAGGTCCAACTCCTGGAATTCAACAATCGGGCAGGGGGACGCAATTGGACCTTGCGGGGAGGAGATTCGTTTACCGAACTCGGTGGGTTCAAGCAAACCTGCGAATTCGAGCAGGGTCTCTACATCAATCCGGGCCCATGGCGAATCCCCTATCACCATCGCGCGGTTCTCGATTACTGCAAGCGCCTGGGTGTGGCGCTCGAGCCGTTCATCCAGCTTAATCACAATGCGTATCTGCACGCGACCAACGCGTTCGGAGGCACTCCGCAGCGCATTCGCGACGTCAGAAGCGACTTTCAAGGACAAATTTCGGAATTGCTCGCCAAGGTCACGCAACAAGGCAAGCTTGACGAAGCAGTCTCGAAAGAGGATCGCGAGATCTTGTTGCAAGCACTGAAGTCATGGGGCGCGCTGGACGGCAACTACGCTTACAAGGCAAATCTCATTTCTGCTGAATTTCGTGGTTACGCCTCGTCTCCGGGCGGAGGCCTCGGCGCGGCGCCGATCCCGGGCGAAGTGATCAATCTATCCGATATACTCAAATCGCAGGTCTGGCGATATCTGCAGAGTTTTTCCCGCCACACATTCCAGAGCACGATGTTTCAGCCGGTAGGCGGCATGGACGCGATCGGCAAGGCGTTTGCCAGGGAAGTCGGCGACATCATTCAGTACGACGCCAAGGTGACGCGAATCCAGCAGGACCACGGCGGCGTCACGGTCACCTACACAAACCTCAAGGCTCCCGCAACGCCGCAACAAGCCAAGGCCGATTGGTGCGTTTGCACGATCCCGCTTTCCATTTTGAGCCAAATTCCGATCGATGTTGGCGGTCCCATGAAAGCGGCCATCGACGCCGTGCCTTATGCAGCATCAGTCAAGGTCGGTTTGCAATTCAAGCGCCGTTTCTGGGAAGAAGACGAGGCGATCTACGGCGGCATCAGCTATACCGATCTGCCGATACAGCAGATCGCCTATCCAAACACGGGGTTCAATAGCAGCGGCAAGGGTGTGCTGTTGGGCGCATATCTTTTTGGTGGTCCGAATGCGTACGAATTCACGTCGATGTCACCGGCCGAACGGGTTGCCCGCGCTGTTGAATTTGGCGCCAACATTCACCCGCAATACCGCGCCGAATTCGAGAACGGCGTTGCCGTGGCATGGCATCGCGTGCCCTTTACGTTGGGGTGCGCCGGCAACTGGACCGAAAAGGCGCGGGCGGATCACTACGATAACCTTTGTCAGATCGACGGTAGAATCGTGCTGGCCGGCGAGCACGCGTCTTACATTCCGGCATGGCAAGAGGGAGCTATTCTATCGTCCCTTAACGCGATCGGCCGGTTGCATGATCGCGTCGTCAAAACGTAGCGCTAACCTATCAAAGAACGGTAGTACCCAGATCATGCGGGGAAATTTGAGCCATCGAACAATAGGCCTCGTTGTGACGTCGTTAGCGGCGTCCTTGTTCGTTTCATCGATCGCCCGAGCACAAAATATCGGGCTCCCGACATCCGAACCGGCCTTAAGTACAGGTTTCGTATTCACCGAGAAGAGCGGCGAGCGACTGTTTTCTAATGTTTGCCAGGGTTGCCACATGTCCGACGGCAAAGGTGCGACAGGTGCGGGAACATATCCATCACTGGCGGGGAACAGAATCCTCGAATCCAGCGGGTATCCAATCGAGGTCGTCGTCAACGGACAGCGCGGAATGCCACCATTCGGATCGATGATGAGCAACGAACAGGTTGCTGCTGTCGTGAACTATCTGCGGACTCACTTCGACAACGGTTACAGGGATGACGTGACGGCCGACGACGTGAAAGCCGTTCGCCGATAGATATCGTGAATGGCAAACCGGCCTTCCGCGGGCTGGCGCGGCCAGCTCAGAGCCTTCAGCAATCGCTACCGCGCTATCGCCTGGGACATGCCATGCTATGGCGGCTCAGTGGCTTGCGGGACGTCAGCATCGCTACGCTTGCGGACGCGCTGCATGATTTTCTGCAGGCAGGAGGGGCACGTCCGTGCTTGCAAGGACGTTGGTGAGTGCGGCGAGATCAGCGGAATTACTCGGTGCGACGGCGTCAGGCCATCGCAGTTGATGTGAATACATTGACATAAAATAGGAGTCCGGTGATCTCTTTCCTTGCCCCTTTTGTGGTAAAGTCCCGCTCTCACACTTGAGGGGTAAAACATGCGGCGGCGGATATTTTGTGCATTTGTGGTTGCGGCAACAGCCTGGCCCGTGATGGCGTTCGCGCAGAAATCGGCGCCTGCGAGTCCGCAACCTTTCACCGCGACATCGTCGAACAATACGCCGCTTGTGTTCGGGATGACTGTCGAAGATGCCTCCCAGGCGCTTGACCGTCCGCTCAGCTATGTCAACGGTTCCCCGGGTAACGAAGTCTTTCTCGCCATCCGCAACGCCGGCGGCAGCGGATTGATCGGCCATAACGACAAGCTTTACCTGCAATTCCGCAACGGCAAACTGGCCGGCTGGAAGGGCGACTGGAGCCGCAACTGGATGTGGCAATAAACACGATCTATTCCGCCGGCACCCCGATCGCGGCGGGCTCGGGTCGCGTCCGCAGCCGGTCGATCAGGAGATAGATCACCGGCGTCGTATAGAGGGTGAGGATCTGCGACACCAATAGTCCGCCGATGATGGTGATGCCGAGCGGCCGGCGCAGCTCGGTGCCGGGGCCGACGGCGAGAATGAGCGGGATACCGGCAAATAACGCCGCCATCGTCGTCATCAAGATGGGACGAAAGCGTGCGCTGCACGCCTCGAAAATCGCTTCACGGGGTGACAGGCCGCGTTCGCGTTCGGCATCGAGCGCAAAATCCACCATCATGATGCCGTTCTTCTTGACGATGCCGATCAGGAGAATAATGCCGACGAAGGCGATAATCGTCAGCGGCGTGTGCGTGACCTGAAGCGCCAGCAGCGCCCCGAGACCCGCCGAGGGCAGCGTGGAAATGATCGTCAGTGGATGGATGAGGCTCTCATAGAGAATACCCAGCACGATATACATCGCGATCAGCGCGCCCAAGATCAACAGCGGCTGGCGGACCGCGGTCTTGTTGAAGTCGCCGGCGTTGCCGTCGAAGCTGCCGCGAATGCCTTCCGGCATGTGCAGTTCATCGACCGCGCGCTGGATGTTCGAAGTCGCGACCTCCAGCGGCACATCCGGCAGGGCGTCGAAGGAGATCGTGGTCGAGGGGAACGATTGCGTGTGCGTCACCGACAACGGCGCCAGATCGCGCCGGTAGTGCACCAGCGCCGATAACGGAATTTGCGTGTCGTTGGCGCCGGCGACGAAAATATGCTCGAGGTCGGCCGGATCGTTCTGGAATTTCGGGTCGACTTCCAGCACCACCTGATACTGGTTGCGCTGGGTATAGACCGTCGAGATCTGGCGCTGGGAGAAGGCGTTGTTCAGCGCATTGTCGATGTCTTGAACCTGCGCTCCCACGCTCGCCGCCGCCTTTCTGTCGATCTGCAGGGTCAACTGAAGTCCGCCGGGATCACGATCGCTCGACACATCGGCGATTCCCTCGACGCTCTCCATGCGTTTGGCCACCAGCGGCGCCCATTTCTGCAAGAAATCGAGATTGGTGCTCGACAGCGTGTATTGGTAGTTGGAGTCGCTCTGCCGTCCGCCGGCTCGAATATCCTGTGCTGCGACCATGAATAGCCTGACGCCCGGCACCTTTCCGAGATTCTGCCGCAGCCGGTCGATCGCCTGTTGCGTGGTCAGTCCGGGCCGCTCTGCCATCGGCTTGAGACTGATATACATGGTGCCGCGATTGGAGCTGCCGCCCAGGATCGATCCAAGGCCCGCCACCGCCGGATCGGCCATCACGATGTCGGCGATCTGCTGCTGCAGCCCGCGCATATACTGAAACGAAATATCGGCGGAAGCCCGCGTCGAGCCGACCACAACGCCGCTATCATCGATCGGAAAGTATCCCTTTGGCGTCTTCACGTACAACGTCACCGTCAGCGCGATCGTGGCGGCAAAGACCACCAGTGTGGCATAGGGAAAATTCAGTACCTCGCGCAGCGTTCGTTCATAAAACGCCACGATCCGCGACAGCGCGCCTTCGATCAGCCGGTCGAACCAGGTCGCGTCGTCGGAGGTCGCCTCCTTGATGTAATGCGCGCAGATCATCGGCGTCAGCGTGAGCGACACCACGGTGGACACGGCGATCGCGAATGTCATCGTCAGGGAAAATTCCCGCAGCAGCCGGCCGACGATCCCGTCCATGAAAATCAGGGGTATGAAGGCTGCGACCAGCGACAGGCTGATCGACAGCACCGTGAATCCGATCTGCCTCGCGCCTTCGATCGCTGCCTGATAAGGCCGCATGCCGAGCTCGAGGTTGCGGTACATATTCTCGATCATGACGATGGCGTCATCCACGACGAAGCCCACCGAAATCGCCAGCGCCATCAACGAAAGATTGTCGATCGAAAATCCGGCCAGCCACATGCCCGCGCAGGTTCCGGCCAAGGCCAGCGGCACCGAAACGCCGGCGGCGATGGTGGGCGTAACCCGGCGCAGGAACACGAACACCACAATCATCACCAGGATGGCGGTGGCGAGCAGCGTGAGCTGCATGTCCTCGACGCTGGCGCGGATCGTTCCGGTGCGGTCGACCAGAACTGAAATCTCGACACCGGCCGGTATCCACTGCTTCAATTCGGGGATCAGCGCCGTGACTCGATCAACGGTGTCGATAACGTTCGCATCGCCCTGTTTGGTGATTTGAACCAGCACCGCTGACTGCTTGTTGTACCAGGCGATCGAGCGGACGTTGCGGACGGAATCCTCGACGTTGGCGATATCGGAGAGCCGGCAGAAATTTCCGTTCGAGCTCTTGATGATGATGTTTCGGAACTCCGCCGCGGTTCGCATCTGCCGGTTGATCGACAGCGTTTCGCTTTGGCGGCCGCCGTTGAAAATCCCGACCGGCCCCAACGGATTGGCGTTGACGATCGCGTTTCGGACGTCGTCCGTCGACACCCCGGCATTCGACAGGGCGACCGGATTGAGCGCGATACGGACCGCCGGCTGATCGGCGCCGCTCACGGTGACTTCGCCGACGCCCGGCACCTGCGAGATACGCTGCGCGATCACGGTGTCGGCGACGTCGTAGATTTCGCTCGAAGACAAGGTCTTTGACGTCAGCGCCAGAATAAACACCGGGGCGGCGGCAGGATTGGATTTGCGAAAGCGCGGCAGCGTCGGCAAATCGCTCGGCAGGTCGGCGAGCGAGGCGTTGATTGCGGCCTGGACGTCGCGCGCGGCGCGATCGATGTCGCGGCCGATGGAAAATTGCAACTGAATGCTGGTTGAGCCCAGCGAACTCGTGGACGTGATCTGGTCGATGCCAGCGATTTCGCCGAGCCGCCGTTCGAGCGGGGCTGCGACGGTCGCCGCCATCACCGAAGGATCGGCGCCCGGACGTGATGCGGAAACGCGGATAGAGGGAAAATCCACGTTGGGAACTGACGCCACGGGCAGGAATTCGTAGGCGACTGCGCCCACCAGAAAAAGCCCGATCGAGAGCAGGGTGGTGCCGACCGGACGGCGGATGAACGGCTCCGAGATCGATGCCATTACGGCACACCCTCGGCGGTATCGGCGGCTGAGGCCACCCTTCCGCTCGGGCGAGTGAGCCGGTCGAGCGCGAGGTAAATCACGGGCGTCGTATAGAGCGTCAGCAACTGGCTGAGCAGCAATCCGCCGATGATTGAAATGCCGAGCGGAAACCGTAACTCGGAGCCGGTGCCGCTTTCGATCGCCAACGGCAGTGCGCCGAACAGCGCCGCCAGCGTGGTCATCATGATCGGGCGGAAACGCAACAGACAGGCCTGTACGATCGCTTCCGACGCCGGCATGCCCTGATGCCGTTCCGCGTCGAGTGCGAAGTCGATCATCATGATCGCGTTTTTCTTGACGATGCCCATCAACAGGATGATGCCGATCAGGCCGATCACCGACAGGTCCTGTCCGAACAGCATCAGCGCCAGAATGGCGCCGACGCCGGCCGACGGCAGCGTCGAGAGAATGGTGATCGGATGGATGTAACTTTCATAGAGTACGCCGAGCACGATGTAGATGGTGGCGAGTGCCGCGAGGATCAGCCACGGTTGCCCGGCGAGCGATTTCGAAAATTCGGCGGCGTCGCCGGCAAACAATCCGACGATGTTGGTCGGCATGCCGATCCGCATCTCGATGGTCTTGACCTCCTCGACCGCGTCGCCGAGTGCTGCTCCGGGCGCCAGGTTGAAACTGAGCGAGACGGCGGGGAACTGCGCTTGATGCGAAATCGCCAGTGGCGCCGTTGTCCGCTTCAACGTCGCAATCGCCGACAGCGGCACCTGCACGTCAAGTGCGCCCGGCAGGTAGAGTTTTGACAGAATCGACGGATCGCGCTGGTACATCGGCAAAGCTTCGAGCACGACGCGATACTGGTTGGCCTGTCCGTAGATGGTTGAGATCTGGCGCTGCGCAAAGGCGTCGTTCAGCGTGTCGGTGATGGCTTGCAGGCTGACGCCAAGCTGACCGGCGCGCACGCGATCGATATCAAGCGCGGCCCGCAAGCCGCCTTCCTGCGCTTCCGAAGAGACATCGCGGAACAGCGGGTCGCGGCGCAGCTCGGTAACCAGGTTGTTGGCCCAGAGAGCGACCTGCGTGGAGTCGGTCCCGGTCAGCGTGTACTGATATTGCGAGCGGCTGGATTGGGTACCGATTTGCACATCCTGAACCGGCTGAAAATAAATCTTGATGCCCGGGATCGAGGCCATACGCGCCTTCAACCGCGCAACCACGACGGAAACGTCGTCGCGCCGTTCTCCGCGTGGCTTCAACGTCATCACCAGGCGGCCGACATTCGTCGTCGGGTTGACCGAGCCGGCGCCGATCACCGAAACAACGCCGATCACGTCCGGATCGGTCTTGATCGCGTCCGCGGCAGCCGCCTGTCGGCCTTGCATTTCGGCAAAGGAGACGTCGGGGCCTGCCTCGCTGACCGCGGTGATCGATGCCGTATCCTGCAAGGGCAGGAAACCCTTGGGCGCGATGACATAGAGGAACAACGTCGCCGCAATCGTTGCGAAAGTGACGGCCATCGTCATGCGCTGGCGCTCGAGCACCCACAGCAATGTGCGATGATAGAAATCCACCATGTGGTCGATGCCGCGGGTGACCGCGCCAAGGCCGGGAACCGAAAATTCGTCCTCGACATGCTTCATCAGCCGCGAACACATCATCGGCGTCAGCGTCAGCGAGACGACCGCCGAGGTGACGACCGCGATCGTCAGCGTCAGCGCGAATTCGCGAAACATGCGCCCGACCAGCCCCGACATGAACAGGAGCGGAATGAACACGGCGATCAAGGACATCGTCAGCGCGATCACCGTAAAGCCGATTTCGCTCGCGCCCTTGAGCGATGCCTGCATCGCCGTTTCGCCGTTCTCCATGTGGCGGGCGATATTTTCGATCATGACGATGGCGTCGTCGATCACGAAACCTGTTCCGATCGTCAACGCCATCAAGGACAGGTTATCCAGGCTGAAGCCGGAAAAATACATGATGCCGAAGCTCGTGATCAGCGACAGCGGCAGCGCCACGCCGGCAATCAGGGTCGCCCGCAACGAGCGAAGGAACAGCAGCACCACAAGCGTCACCAGGACGATGCTCAGCACCAGCGTGAACTGCACGTCGTGGATCGAAGCGCTGATGGTGACGGTGCGATCGCTGACGACCGTGAGGCTGACGCCGGCCGGAATGGCGCGCTGCAATTTGGGAATTTCCGCCCGGATTTGGCGAACCACCTCGATCACGTTGGCGCCGGGCTGGCGCTGAATGTCGATGATGACCGCGGGCGTTCCCTGGTACCAGCCGCCGGTACGATCATTCTCCAGGCCATCGACAATCTGTGCGACATCTCCAATCGTGACCGGTGAGCCGTTGCGGTAGGCGATGATGATGGGCTTGTAAGCGTCAGCCGCCGCAATCTGGTCGTTGGCGGCGATCGTATAGGCCTGTTGAGCGCCGTCGAGCGATCCCTTCGGCCCGGAGACGTTGGCGCCGGCGATGGCGTTGCGCAGATCCTCCATCGCGATGCCATAGGCCGCTAGGCGCGCCAGATCGGCCTGAACCCGTACCGCCGGCTTGAGCCCGCCGAGTACGGCGACTCGTCCTACTCCCGAAATCTGGCTGAGGCGCTGACCGAGGATGGTGTCGGCGAGATCGCTCATCGCTCTCAACGAAACCGTTGGCGACGTCAGCGCCAGCGTCATGACCGGCGCATCGGCAGGATTCACCTTGGCGTAGGTCGGCGGGTAGGGGAGGGTTTTCGGCAAGACCCCGGCGGCGGTGTTGATGGCAGCCTGCACATCTTGTGTGGCGCCGTCGATGTCGCGGTTGAGGTCGAATTGCAAGGCAATCTGGCTGACGCCGAACGAACTCGTCGACGTCATCAACGACAACGAGGGAATTTGCCCGAGCTGACGTTCAAGCGGCGCCGTGATCAGCGATGCGATCACATCGGGGCTCGCGCCCGGCAATTGCGTCGTCACCTGCACCGTCGGGAAGTCGACCTGCGGCAGCGCCGATACCGGCAACACCCAGTAACCGAGCGCGCCGCCGATCAACAGCGCCACGCCCAGGAGCGAGGTCGCGATCGGACGGCGAATGAACGGTTCAGAGACGCTCATGTGGCGAGCCCACTTTTGCGAGGTCAGGCATTCACCTGATGAACTCCGTCATGGCTGGGACTTCGCGGCATTTCCCGGTTGCTCGCTTCCTTGCGCGGGCCCGGTCTGACCTTGTTGATCACTATCGCTTTGACGACGCTCACCTCGTTTGCCGCGGCGTTCGCGTTCGCCCTGCCAGTCCTTGGCCGGCTGACCGTCCTTAGTTTCTCTGGCTTCCCTGCCTCTGCCGCCTTCGCTGCCGTCCCTGCCTTCGCGACCGCCCCTGTTCCGTTTGCGCGGCGCGATATCGGCGACCGGCGCCGGCTCGTCCTTGCCGACGGAGACTTTGGCGCCGTCTGACAGACTGGCAAAGCCGGTCGTCACCACGCGGTCGGAAGCCGACAAACCATCTGATATCACCGCTTCCGTTTCGTTCTGCTGGGTCACCGCCACCGGCTTCGCGCTCACGGTGTCGTTGTCGCCAATGATGTAGCTGAACGTCCCCGTCGGGCCGCGCTGAACCGCCGACGTCGGTATCACCATCGCTTGCGAGAGGGTTTCGATTCTGAGCCTTACGTTGACGAATTGTCCCGGCCATAGTTGAAGATTGGCGTTCGGAAACTCCGCCTTGAGCTTCAGGGTTCCGGTGGTCGGATCGACCTGATTATCGATGCCGGCGAGCTTGCCGGTATCGACCACCGTCGTCCCGTCATTGCCGAATACATCGACTGTGAGCGTTCCCTTGGCGGAGGCCGCGTTGACGCGCACGATCTGCTGCTGCGGAAGACTGAACATAACCGCGATCGGCTGCAACTGGGTGATGACGGCAACGCCCGTGGCGTCGGAGGCGTGAACGATGTTGCCCTGATCGACCTGACGCAGGCCGGTGCGGCCGGATAACGGCGCAATGATCTTGGTGTAGCCGAGCGTCGCTCGCGCATTGTCGATGGCGGCCTGATCGGCATCCACCAGCGCTTCCTGCTGGGCGATCACGGCGCGTTGCGTGTCGTATTGCTGCTTGGAGCCGGCGTTGGCGGCGGCCAACTGCTGATAGCGGATGAGATCGAGGCGCTGGTTGGCCAAAAGCGCTTCGTCCTGGGCCTTCTTGGCAACCGCCTGATCGAGCTGCGCCTTGTAGATCACGGGATCGATCTCGCCGAGAACGTCGCCCTTCTTGACGTCCTGTCCTTCGACGAAATTGATCGAGATCAGCTTGCCGTCGACCTGCGGGCGCACCAGCACGTTGTTCAGCGCGCGCACGGCGCCGACGCCGTCGAGGTAGACCGGCACGTCCTTGATGCGCGGGGTCGCCGCCAGCACCGGCACCGACTGATCGGGACGCGGGCGGCCGGCGGCCTGCTTCTGCTGGAACGATGTCCAGCCAACATAGCCAAGTCCGCCGAGAACCAGCAGCACGATCATAACAGCAACGGTGCGGCGGCCTTGCCGCGCCACGCCACGTTTTTTGTCCGTCTTCGCCGTTTCGTCCAGGTCGGGTTTCAAGTCGGGTTTAAAGAGCATTGACCGGCTTCTCCATTTTCGGCTCCCAGCCGCCGCCCAGTGCCTGATAAAGGCTGACGACCGCCAGTAATCGGGCAAGCTGAGCCTGCCACAGCGTGTCTTCCGCCTGAAACAGCGTCAGTTGGGTGTTGAGTACGGTCACGATGTCGGCGGTCCCGGCGTCGAGCTGTTTCTCGGAGAGCGAAAAGGCCCGCCGCGAAGCGGTCACGACCTGCCGCTGCAGCCGCAGCTTGTCGGTGGTGTCGCGGATCGCGACCAGCGCGTTATCGACGTCGGTAAAGGCGGAGATCACCGCCTTGCGATAGTCCGCAAGCATTTCCTTTTGCTGGGCCTTGGTGAGTTCAAAATTGCCCAGGATGGCGCCGCCGTCGAAAATCGGCTGGTTGACGCTGGCGACCATATTGAAGAATGCCGCATGCGGCTGGATCAGCGAGACCAGCCCCGAACTCTGATAGCCTCCGCCGCTGGTCAATTGAATGCTCGGAAAGAATTGCGCGCGCGCGCTCCCGACATTGGCGGTCGCCGACGCGAGTATCGCCTCCTGGCGTTTGATATCCGGACGCTGCGTCAGCAACTCCGACGGCAAACCCGGCGTCACCCGCGGGATCGCCAATTGATTCATCGAGCCGCCCGCCACCTTCAGGCTCTCCGGTGGCCGCGCCAGCAACAGCGCGAGCGCGTTGATGTTCTGGTCCAGTGTCTGCCGCAACGTCGGGATGGCGGCGCGCTGGTTGGCGAGCACGCTTTCCTGCTGCGCCACGTCGAGGTCGGTTCCTGTTCCGGATTTGAAACGCACCTTGATGGCGTCCAGGATACGTTGCGCGCTGGCGACGTTGCTGTTGGCGGTCTTGATCCGGTCCTGCGACGCCAGCACCTGGAAATACGCGGTAGCAACGGCGGAGAGTGTGGTCAACGCGGTGACGTCACGATCGAAGCGGTTCGCGGACGAGGTTTCCTCCGCTGCTTGCGCGGCGTCGTGATACTGGCCCCAGAAGTCGAGCATATAGCTCGCGCTCAATGCCGAATTATAGTTGACCACCTCGCGGCCGCCGTCCGACAAACCGTTGAGGCTGGAGCCCGAGACTCGGGAATAGGATTCCTGCAACAAATTGCCGGGGCCGCTGGCGGCGAGCGTCGGCAACAGCGGGGCGCCCGCGATACGTGCGTTGGCGTCGGCCTCCTTGAACCGCGCCACGGCGGCCGCAATATCAAGGTTGACCGTCTGGGCTTCCTCCATCAGCGCGGTCAGTTCAGGCGAACCGAAGCCGCGCCACCAGTCGAGCGGCGGTGGGGCGTCCTGGCCGGCTAACTTCCCGGCCTTGTAGGCTTGCGGAATATCCAGGCCGGGAACGGGAATGTCCTGCGTCAGGATGCAGCCGGCGGAACTGGAAACGACGATGAGCACCGCGGTCCACCTCGCGACGCGATCGACGCTGACGCGACCGGCAAGAGAACCGTCGCTTGCCGTTGCCGGAAGTCTCTGCCTCACATGCGCTCTCCGCCGGGCAAGCCTGGCAGCCGGCCCTGCGACAACCCTCTCGCCGGTTCGCGGAGGGCGTGTGTGGGTATTGCGTGAGCGACTTTCACCGGTGTGATGCTTTTCCGAGGGGCCCGCCCGGCATTCTATCCGGGGGATGACCGGGCGGACAGCCCCGTTTTGCCTGAGGCCAGTCGCCTTTCGCGGCGAGCATCGACGGGTGGTACGGCAACTGACGAGTTTTCACCTTCTGTACAAGGCCTTTTGTAGATCAACGCCTTTTAGGGGCACGGCAATCTTACCAAGATTTCATGTTGCTGCGGGCACCCTACGGTCGGGCTTGGAAGCCGGCACGTCGTTGGGTCGCCCGCGTATTGCAACGCGAACGAAACGCCCCGTTACATCGAGAAACACTCGGCAATTCAGAGCCGCAGTTGAGGCTGGGTGATCGGGGTAGCTTCGGGCGCGAAGGTGCCGGGCGATGATGAAAACTGGTGTCGCATTGGTGAAGGTGATGCCGGGACAGGTGGGTGAGCGAGACGGACTCCGGGTGTTCCGCGAGACCGCGATCGTTGGCGCTGTCGAGCCGTCGATCTTGTTCGACGACGTGCGGGTCGAGGACAGATTTTGGTTCCTTCCGGACCTTGGCCACCAAGCGAACCTGTCCGTTCGCGGCAGCAAAGCTGACCACCCGGCGGAGCGGCTTCCGCTGATAACCCGGGCCGGAGAAAAATTTTCTGCAGTCTGCCGCTTTGCCGCGCTACTCATGAACTGAGTCCGCCATTTGAAGAAAGTGGAATCTTTCAGCATCGCGGTTGCCGATTGCAGGTCGATTGCACTCAGCGGAATTTGCGTTGGGAACCGAACAGGCTTTCGCCTGCACGCGTTCAAGATGTGCCTCGCTCTTGTCACACTCAAGCCCAATCGTCTCCCGAATCGCGCGGAGCCCAGTCGCCTTTTTGACTGATTCAAAGAGCTCAATCCTGCTCTCGGGTGGGCGCCTCGAAGTAAAATAAAAAAGTTCCGCGCACGCCTCTCTGTTGAGTCACAGTAGTGGAGTATCGCGATGGTGGAGCGAGCATATCGATATGGGTCAGACCACCCTGATGATCCGTTTGACCTGGACGAATCTGATCGTCGCGTGGCGAACGCTGGCTTGCAGATCCAGACCCGGCCAGATGCCTTTCCGGATACGTCAGTCCCATCGTTCCTCTCCGAGCCTCTCGGGGAACTGGATTACGTCACTCCCTTGCGGCGGAAGCGAACCGCCTCGATTTCGTCGCGACTCCTCATGGCCGTCGTGGTGGCCGGTGCCGTGGCAGTTCCGGTCACGCTGTTTTCCTCGGAAACCACCCGAAGTGAGCTTCTGAATCTCAAAGCATCGATGGCGGCCATCTTGCCAGTTCCTTCCGCAGCGGCGCGGTCGGATACGCCGCAGCTCACACAACGTACCGGGCCAAGTGAGACCCCGCGCGAGACTCCGGCGCTTGCGGGAGTCGCGATGGCCGCCGTGACGCCAACGCGCGAGGACATCAAGAATGCCTATCAGAGCGCGCTGCAAAGCATCGCTCCGCCGGACGCGCCAGTTGCTGAAAGTGTCGTTCCACCCGTTCCCGTTCATCACCTCGATCCCGGCGAGGTCGCCTCCGCGCTCAGCCGAGGAACTGCTTTGATCGGGAGTGGCGATCTGGCCGCGGCTCGCCTTGTGCTGCGGCGCGCGGCCGATGCCGGCGATGCACGCTCGGCGATGATGCTGGCCGAAACCTACGACCCTGTCGTCCTGGAGAAGCTGGGCGTTCATGGCGTGGTGCCGGATCTCGCGAAGGCACGCGGCTGGTACGAAAAAGCGAAACAGTTCGGAGCGGCTGAGGCCGGTCAGCGGCTCGAACTGCTCGCAAGCAAATATTGATCCGCGCACCACAAGACCATTCTGCAAGCGACGATGGCTGCCGCGGATTTTCTGCCGCAGCCAAACAAGGCCAATCCGAATTCCGCACACCGTACTCACTTGTTAGCACCCACTCGGGCACCGCAGATCACAGCAAAGGGCAAAGCAATGGGCGTCTCTACCGCAACCGCTAGAAATCTCTTCGTATCTCTGTCGATCCTCGCGCTGCCTCTCACCTCAACGTTCTCCCTGCATCCCGCTCTGGCTCAAAGCCAGAAGCCGGCAGCGGTTCAAAGCCAAAAGCCAGCGCCCAGCTATGAGGACAAGAAGCGCCAGGCCAACGATATCGCCGTCAGCGTCGTGGTGTCTGGTCTCTCGTGCACGTGTGCGAGGTTCACCGAGGACATCCGCAACGTCGTCAATGATCTGGGTCCGGACGGTATCCGCATTCTGCCGGTTCTCGGCGTCGGCGGACTTCAAAACGTGAATGATGTGCTGTTTCTCAAGAACATCGACATGGGCGTCGTCGACGAGGACAATCTTCGTCTTCTGAAGAAGAAGGATCCGGTGCTGTATGCCAACATCGAACAGCGCGTCCAATACATCACGAAGCTCTACAATTCGGAGTTTCATGTTCTCGCGCGGGACGAAATCAGATCCTATGACGATCTGAGAGGCAAGAAGGTCAACTTCAACCTGAAGGACAGCCAGACCGAAGTAACCGCCGACACCGTCTTCAATACGCTCAATATTCCCGTGCAGCGCTCTTACTACGACAACGATGAAGCCATTAAGAGGCTGATATCGGGAGACATCTCGGCCATGATCATCCTCACGGGAGCGCCGCAGGCGGCACTGGCAAAACTGAAGAAGGAAGACGGCGTACATTTCCTGGCCCTTGATCAGGAAAGCCTGCCAAAGCACGACCTCCACGATCTGTCGGCCAACTACCTCCCCGCGGAGCTCACCCACGAGCTCTATCCGAATCTGGTCCCCGAGGGTACCACCGTCCCGACCATCGCAAACCGCGCGCTGCTCGTGGCCTATGGCTGGCCGGAAAATTCCGAGAAGTACAAGAAGGTCGCAAAATTCGTCGACGCGTTCTTCAGCAAGATCGATCAATTCAACAACTCGTCGCGGCATCCGAAATGGCGCGAGGTCAATCTTGCGGCTGACATGCCCGGCTGGGTGCGGTTCAAGCCCGCGGCCGATTGGCTTGCTGCGCACCAAAATCAGGCTGTGTCTGTCAATCCCGTCAATCCCGACAACACGCTGAAACCGGCATTCGAGAAATTTGTGCAGGACTATTTCGCTTCCACCGGCCGGAGGTCGCTCTCGCCCAAGGAACGGGAGATGCTCTTCGCCAAATTCGAAAAGATTCTCGCTGATTCCAGGGCCGAAGCATCACGCTAGACTTGGATTGGCTCTGGAGCGAAAGGGCGTACGGCCAGTCATGCCTCGCTATTTGGTTCGGCAAGGAAATACCGGGCGGGGATGGCTGGTCTGGGACCGCGTGAAACGTGGTCCTGCCGTCGTCGAGGGCCGCGAGCTGGCGCGGTTGCCTCGCGACGATGCCAACATCGCCATCGCATTGTTGAATGGAGCGAGCTTCGACGCCAAGAGCCTGCCAGTGCCATCTGCATGGCAGCTGAACTACGGCGGCATCACCGTAAACTGCCGCGACGAGCAAGACGCGAAGAGCCTGGCGCGGTTGCTCCTTCGAAAAGGGTTTCGGGTTTCTGCCCAGACTGTCGAAGGGGCAACAGCGGGCCGTCGTATCGAGCCAGACCAGATGGCAAATTGGCTGTCGTAGAGGCGGCAACGGTGATCAGCTCGGGCCGTCCTGCCCAAGGACCGCCCTGGCTGAAGGACCGCCCTAGCTGGTCTCCTTTTGTATCCAGCCCAGGTATTTTTCAAAACCTGCTTCGACGGGCAGTTGAAGGATTTCCGGCGTCTCGTAGCTGTGGTTGGCGATCAGGAGCGCTTCCAGCGCCTGGTATTTATCCGGCGTTGTCTTGAGATACAGCAACTGCTCGCCTTCGCGGCTGATCTTGCCGTCCCACCAATAGTAGCTGGTGATTTCCTGAATCTGCACGCAAGCCGCAAGGCGGGCCTCCAGGACCATCCTTGCGATCTTCTCAGCTTGTTCCCTGTCGGATACGGTCGTCATGACCACGCAGGCTTTTGTGCGATTCATCATCACCTCTATTTAGATGTCAAAGAGCCTGACACAGCAGAACGCTATCTCGCGACGCGATTGGCGCCCGAGGGTTGAACGAACACCCTCCTGATCAAGGGCGCAGGGAAAGCCGGGTGCCCGATACGCACCCGCAGCCTCGTATGCAAAAGTGAAAAACATACGAGTAAGTCCACCACAGGTTCGCCGGACGTGCCCGGCCTTCCCTGCGCAATGGTTTTAACGGTTTCCTTCGCGCTCGCCCCGGAGACCGGGCTTGGTTGTCTCCGTCGTCCCCGGGAAGCGTTAGCTTCCCAAGCAACTTGATATCAGCGTCGGGATATCAGGCCCACACGACTTCGCCGTCCGCAGCCGTCTCCACAAAAGCCGCTCGACGGGCTTGGTACCAGTCCCGCCGAAGCTTTAGCGAAGGCGGATCGGCGCATTCGTCTCGTGCGCCGCCCGCGTCCACTGCATCCCGCACCCAACGTTCGTGACGATCGCGATACGCCCCTTTGTTCGGGGCGGGACGGCTGGAATCAGTAAAGCTGCGTCTAGCAAACGGCCAAGCCAAATATTTTTGCGAACGGGGCTGGACACGGGCCGCGCACCACGCGAGGTGATTTGCCCGTCGGGCAATCACCTCGAGAGCCAGCGAGACAGCAAGGTTCACATTTTGCGGCGCTCCGGCATTTGTCGCCTGTCGATGGAATCTGCACACGCGGGCAATGCTGGGTCGTTACTGCCTTGATAACCAGAAGGCCTTTGTCACCTCGCACAACAACTTCCACTACGATAGCGGCTGAAATGGCCGGCACGCGTCAGTCAGTTGTTGAACGATAACGATCAAGGATTGAGCTGTGCGCCTGGCGTGGAGCGTGAAATTTTAAGCTCTTCCTCATTCATGTCCGCAGATACATCAGCGAATAGAGGCGTGCTCAAATAGCGCTCGCCGGTGTCGGGAAGCATGCAGAGAATGTTCGCTCCTTTCGCCGCCTCGGCGGCAATCTTGAGCGCGCCTGCAAAGGTCCCGCCCGAAGTGATGCCGACAAAGATACCCTCCTTGGTAGCAAGCTCCTTGCTGCAGCGGATCGCATCGGGGCCGGATATCGGCAGGACGCGATCGATGACCTTCATCGCAACGGCATCGTCGGTGAGTTTAGGGATGAAATCGGGTGTCCAGCCCTGCATCGGATGCGGTTTGAATGTCGGATGCGGTGCCGCTGGCGTATCGTCCGGGTTTCGCGACTGCGCGATGCCGCTGGCCAGCAACTGGGCATCCTGCGGCTCGCAAACGATGATCTTCGTTTCGGGGCTCTCCTTGGCAAGCACCCGCGCGACGCCTTTCAGTGTTCCGCCAGTTCCATAGCCCGTCACCCAATAATCCAGCCTTTGTCCGGAGAAATCGTCGAGTATCTCACGCGCTGTCGTGCGTGAATGAATATCGGGATTGGCCTCATTCTCAAACTGCCGGGTCATGAACCAGCCATGTGCTTTGGCAAGCTCGGTGGCTTTATTGATCATGCCCACAGCGCGCTCGGCGGCGGGCGTTACGATGACCCTCGCCCCAAGGAACCGCATCAGCTTGCGCCGCTCGACGCTGAATGGCTCCGCCATGGTAATCACAAGCGGATATCCCTTGGCTGCGCAAACCATCGCAAGGCCAATTCCCGTATTTCCGCTTGTGGCTTCTATGACCGTCTGGCCAGGCTTGAGGTCACCTGACTTTTCGGCCGCCTCGATTACTCCCAAAGCCAATCGGTCTTTCACGGAGCCGAGAGGGTTGAAGGCTTCAATTTTTACAAAAAGGTTCACGCCTTGCGGCGCCAAACGATTGATCCTCACCACCGGCGTATTGCCGATCGTTTCGAGGATGTTTTGGTATCTCCGGCCCATGCTCAACTCCACATTGCGTTGTTTGCGACGAGAGTATCGTGCCTCCCCTCCAGCCGGCACGGATCGTGTCCGGCGGCCAATGACCCATTCTCGGACATTGTACCTGCCGGTGCCAGCGCCTATGCTCCGATAGGCCAGATAAATTTTACCGATCCGGAGGGCCTTTTGGCCGGCGAACGCGTGGAACGGCGACTGGCGGCTGTGCTGGCGGTGGACGTTGCCGGCTATAGCCGCTTGATGGGCCGCGACGAAGAAGGCACGCTCGCCAATCTGAAGTCGTTCCGAAAGACGCTTGTCGATCCCGCAATCGCCGCGCATCGCGGCCGTATCGTCAAGACCACCGGTGATGGCATGCTGGTGGAGTTCGCCAGCGCCGTCGACGCCGCACGATGCGCGGTGGAGATCCAGTGCAGTGTCGCCAGACAGAACGTCGACGTCCCGCAGGAGATCAGGATCGAATTTCGGATCGGGATTCACGTCGGTGACATCATCATCGACGACAACGATATTTTCGGCGATGGCGTCAACATCGCAGCGCGCCTTGAGGGTATCGCCGAGCCGGGCGGTATTTGCATCTCCGACGATGCGCACCGGCAAATTCGCGGCAAGATGGATATCGCCTTCGACGATATCGGAGAACAAACTCTAAAAAATATTGCCGAACCGATGCGGGCATGGCGCATGCAGCTCGCTGGCGACGGCGCCTCCGAGATCCGGCCAGGTTCGGCTCCGATAAGAGTTCAAGATCTGGCACTTCCCGACAAGCCCTCCATTGTCGTGCTGCCGTTTGACAATATGTCGGCTGAGCCGGGACAAGACTACCTTGCCGATGGAATCGTCGAGGCGATTACCGCGGCGCTTTCGTGCATCCGCTCTTTTTTTGTCATCGCACGCAGCTCAGCATTTACCTACAAGGGCCGCGCAACAAATGCACGCGACATAGGCAAAGAATTGGGGGTCGCCTATTTGCTGGAAGGCAGCGTGCAGAAAGCCGGAAACCGCCTCCGTATCATCGTTCAGCTGATCGAGACCGAAGGAGGCGCGCACGTTTGGAGTTCCCGATTCGACGGCGCAATCGATGACTTCTTCGATCTCGAGGATCGAATAACGGAACAGGTGGCAGGCGCGCTACAACCCTCCATCCGCATCGCCGAGATTGAGCGCTCGCGACGCAAACGGCCGCAAGACCTGAGCAGCTATGATTTTACCATGAGGGCGCTGCCCCATGTCTGGGCGCTTGAAAAGGAAGAAAGCGTCAAAGCGCTCGAACTCCTCGAAAAGGCGCTCACGATCGATCCTGAATATCCGTTGGCCCTTTCGCTTGCTGGTTGGTGCCACGCCCAGCGTTCGGTTTACAATTGGGCGGAGGACATCGCGGTAAGCCACGCCATGGCGCGATCGCTCGCCGAGCGGGCAGCGGAGATGAGCGGCGACGATCCCATTATCCTGACTGTGCTCGGCGCGGTGCATACCTTTGTACGCAATTACGGAACCGCGCGCGTGCTGCTTGAGCGTGCCGTCACACTCGACCCCAACGCCGCATGGGCATGGAGTCGGCTTGGTTGGCTCGAGAACTATGCTGATCAACCTCAAAAGGCGATCGCGAATTTCGAGCGCGCGCTGCGCCTGAGCCCGATCGATCCAATGAATTTCAACAACTATGTAGGTCTGGGCTCGGCTCATGAAGTAGCGCAGGAGTATGACAAGGCCGCGGCGTTCTATCAACGCGCGCTCGAGGAACGGCCGAACGCGGGTTGGATCTATCGCAATCTGGCATCGTCTCTGTCGGGAGCCGGTCGGATCGAAGAGGCTGAACGCGCCTTTGCGGAGATGATGCGCAACTATCCCGACCTCACGGTTTCAAAATTCAAACAGGCAATGGTCTTTTCTGCGCCCGCCCTGGATCGTATGGCAGAAAACCTGCGAAAACTTGGACTGCCTGAATGATCGGGCAATCGGGCGTTACGCCCGGCCTTACCCGAGCAATGGTTTTTAGGGCGCGGACTCGAGGCCTCGGTTTGGGCGCTTGAATCGCGCACGCTGCCACCACCACCCACGGAAGAGGCCCTGTCGGCGACCATCCTCCTGTTGGAGTTTTGTCTGTTGAGCCGCCGTGAGCGCAATATATCGACACTTCGGTCCGGGCGTCTGCGATCCAGAACCAGCGGTGCTGCTCCGAGCGGAAGGCGCGCCAATTCTCGAGCACGCGCTTGAACTGCTGGCTTTTCGCGGCCATCGTATTCGCCCGTCTGCACCATGCCGACGGCGCGATACCCGTGGGCTTTCAGGCCGGCCGCAAAGTCACGCAGGATCGCGTCGGGGGTCCTGATCCTTCTCATAGACCAGGGCTGCGATATCACATTCGGCATCGAACATGGCACGCCCCTTTTTCCTCGAAGTACGGGATCGCGGCGGTAAGCCGCGATCCCGTTTGTCGCATGATCAGGCGGCGTTGGCGCCCGGGCCGTTGATGATCTGGAGCTGGGTGAACTCCGCCAGACCTTCCTCGGCGAACTCGGTGCCGATGCCCGACTGCTTGGCACCGCCGAACGGAATATGCGGGGACATGTCGAGGTGCTTGTTGATCCAGACCGTGCCGGCCTCGATCTTGCTCGCGACTTCGTGGGCCCGCTTGATATCGGACGACCACACCGAGGCGCCAAGGCCATAGGTCGTCGCGTTGGCGCGGCGGATCACGTCATCCCCGTCGGAGTACTTGATCAGCGGCAGCACCGGTCCGAACTGCTCTTCGTCGACCAGCCGCGAGCCTTCCTTGATGTCGCGCACGATGGTCGGCTCGATGAAGTAGCCGGGACGGTCCATGGCCGAGCCGCCGGCAACGATGTTGCCGTTCTTGCGGGCGTCTTCCAGGAAACCCTTCACCTTTTCGTACTGCATCTTGTTCTGAAGCGGTCCGAGCTTGGTGCCCTGCTTGGAGCCGTCATCGACCACGGTGTTCTTGGCGATGTTGACCAGCTCGTTGCAGAGCTCGTCATACACGGACTCATGCACATAGAGCCGCTTGATGGCGAGGCAGACCTGTCCGGAGTTCTGAAACGCGCCTTCGAAGATGCCGGGCGCGACTTTCTTCGGATCAACGTCGTCGAGCACGATGCCGGCGTCGTTGCCGCCGAGCTCGAGGGTAATCCGCTTCAGCGTCTGCGCGGCGCTCGCCATGACCTTCTGGCCCGTGGCGGTCGATCCGGTGAACGAGATCTTGCGGATGTCGGGGTGCTTGGTCATGTGGTCGCCGAGGTCGTTGGCGTCGGTGATGACGTTGAGCACGCCCTTCGGCAGCACGTCCCTGACGAGTTCAGCGAAGCGCAGCGTCGCCAGCGGCGTCGTCGGCGCGGGCTTGACCACCAGCGTGTTGCCGGCGAGCAAGGCCGACGGCAGCTTGAAGCTCAGGATGAGAAGCGGATAGTTCCACGGGATGATGGCACCGACGACACCGAGCGGGCGGCGATAGGCCTCGACCTTGCGGTCGCCGGAATCCTCAATCACGCGCATCGGCAAATCGAGCGAGGCCAGATAGCGGAAGAAGGCCGCCATGCCCAGCACTTCGCCGGTCGCGTCGCCAAGCGGCTTGCCTTGTTCACTGGTTAGAATGCGGGCCAGTTCGCCCGAATTGGCCTCGATCACGTCGGCCATCTTGGTCACGAGCTTGCGACGCTCCTCGATCGGCGTGGCGGCCCAGGCCGGGAAGGCCGCTTTCGCCGCAGCCACCGCCTGGTCGAGTTGTCCCTTCGAGGCGCGCGGGCACTCGGCCACTACTTCCTCGGTTGCGGGGTTAAGAACCGGCATTTTCAGATCGCCGGGAACCATCTTGCCGTCGATGAGAAGATTGAAGTCACTCATTGGCTTTGCTCTCCCTCAGATTATGGCCCATTTGGGGCCTCGTTATATCCAGGAAGATATCACGATCCTGGAGGGGAGGCTATCGCTCATGGCGCAGGTCGCATCACATCCGCCGCCATATGTTCATTGAAATATAGCGGCAAAGGGGCCGCGGATTTCGCCTGGTGGAAGGGGAAATCCCGGACGTAAAGCAAGATACCGATCACTGAGACAATGGGGCGTGATATTTGCGCAGTGCGGTTTCGATCAGGCGGTTGTCGTAGGTCAGGCTGAAGTCGATCTTTGCCTGCTTGAGTGCGGGATCGAGGACCGCAATTGAGGCCAGCACATTCTCGGCGGCTTCCGGCGTGACCAGGCCATCCCATTGGAAGGCCGACAGGTTTCTCTCCAGCGACACCCGATAAAGCGCCTCATCGCTCCTGTAATAAGCGGGCGGCAGGGATTTCACGATGTCGTCGATCGATGCGGTCTTCAGCCATTGCATGGCGTGAACGACCGCGTTGGTAATCGCCTGTACCGTGTTGGGATTGGCTTTCAGAAAGTCGTTCTTCACGATCAGACAATCGGCAAGGTAGCCGCCGCCAAAAGCTTCCTGCGTGCCCTCCGCTGTTCGACTATCGGACAGAACCGCGGCATCGCCGCCGTCCACCAGCGCGTTGATGGCCGGATCGAGGTTGACGAGCGCGTCGAGCTCGCCGCCTTGTCTTCATCGCCGCCACTGCGCTCGGACCCGTGCCGATCGAAATGTAGCTTGCGTCCTTCCAGGACACGCCCGCGCGTTCCATCAATCCTGCGACGAAGTTTTGCGTCGACGAGCCGGGCGCCGACACGCCGATCTTCTTGCCCTTGAGATCGGCAATGGTCTTGATCTTCTCAGCCTCGGATTTTCGCACCACCAGCACGTTGCCGGGGTAACGGCCGTAAGGCACCAGGCAGGTGATGTTGACGCCCTTGGTCTGCATACGCAGCGTGTGTTCGTAAGCGCCCTCGGCCACGTCCGCGCTGCCGCCGATCAGGCTCTGCAAGGCGGCGGTTCCCGATGCGAAAGCGTTGGATTCGACGCTCAAGCCTTCCTGTTCGAAGTATTTGCGGTTGAGCGCCACGAAATAGGCGATCTTGTTCATCTGGCTGATCGAACCGCCGACGGCGATGGTGATATTCTTTTTCTCGAGTGCCGGACTATCCGCCGTCGCCGGGCCGCCTGCCACCAGCGCCGCCAGGCCGACGGTTACCATCACCAGACAATGCTTCATCGTTTCCTCCGTCGCCGTTCGGCGACATTTTTGATTTTCAAGTCAAACGTCAAAGCGGTTCGTTCTTGAGAATGTCCTGCAGCACGTTGCGGGGAACGCGGATGTCGAGGCCGGCGCGTTCTTCCTGAATCAGCATCGCGGAGCGCGAATCCCGTTTTCCCCATCCCTTGTTCAGGGCATCCGTCATCTCGGCGAGCGTCATGTTGGCGAAGCGCATCGGCACACCGGTCTCGCGGCCGAGGGCCGTGGCCAGCGAAACATCCTTGTGCGCCAGCTCCAGCGCAAAGGCCGGATTGTCGAATTCGTGCGGCAAGAACTGATCGGCCATGCGATCGACTGCGCGCTGCCGCCCGAGCGAACCCTGACGGATCGCGCCCCACAGGGCCACAGGATCGACGCCCGCTTTCACGCCGAGCGTAAAGGTTTCAGCCAGAACCATCTGGATGCCGTAATTGGCACAGTTGTGAACCAGCTTGGCGACCGAGGCGTTGCCGCTTGCGCCGAGATAGCGCACCTGATCGCCAAGCAGATCGAGGATCGGCTTGCAGCTATCGTAGGTCGCTTTTTCGCCGCTGACCCAGATCGCGAGCTTTCGGGAGGCCGCACCCTTCGGACCGCCGCTGACGGGGGCATCCAGCATCGACACACCGACGCGAGCGAGATCGGCCGAGAGTTCGCGCACCAGCGCCGGCGAATTGGTGGAGAGATCGATGTAGGGCGTCCCTCGCTTGAATCCGGCTCGCAAGCCGTCTTCGCCGGCCATGATCGCTTCGATCTCGGGAGGGCCGGGGAGCACGGTGCAAACAAGATCCGAACTGGCCGCCAAATTCTTCGGCGTCTCGGCCCAGATTGCACCTTTGGCAATGGCGACCGCGGCGGACTCGCGACGCCTCGTCAGCACATAAAGCGTGTGCCCGGCGTCGAGCAGATGGCCGGCCATGGGGCCTCCCATCGCGCCCAGTCCTGCAAAACCGATTTTCATCCCGCTCTCCTTCTTGAACGTTTATTCGCTCGGCGGATCATCGAGGCGCACCACAATGCCTTCGAGTTCGGGGCGCGGCGCCTTGTATCGTTTCATCACCAGCGGATCGTGGCCGGGAATAATGTGCTGAGGGGAGGGCGCTGCCGCGCGCAGCTTGTCGAACCCTTCGAGCATCTGGCCGATATGGAAGGCCGTCACGAAGGGTTTATAGGCATCCATGTTCTCGTAGAAATGCGTGACGTCGGAGGCCAGAACCACCCAGCCGCGTTTGGTATGGACACGCACGAACTGCAAGCCTGCGGAGTGGCCAGGTGCCGGGTGGATCGTGATGCCCGGCGACAACTCCGCCGGTCCTTCGTGGAAATTGACGCGTCCTGCATAGTTGGCGCGGACGATGCCGACGACGTCGTCCACCTCATAGGAATGCTGCAATTTCTTGTAGCGCATGTAGCGGCCGACGGCGTAGTGCAGCTCGCTTTCCTGCAAGTGGAAGTTTGCTGCGGGAAGCTTGTCGAAACTGCCGACATGGTCGTAATGCAGGTGGGTCAGGATAACGTCGGCGACTTTGGTCGGGTCAAGGCCGATCAGCTTCAGCGACTCGATCGGGCAACGCAGATAGTCGCGCTTGCGTTTGGCGGCGATCTCAGCTGTGAATCCGGTATCGATCACGTAGCTGCGGTCCGGTCCGATCGCGGCCCACACATAATAATCGAGCGGCATGGGTCCGTCATGCGGATCGCCGCCGATGAAATTCTCCGATCGTTTCGCGGCGCGGGTGGCATAGCGGATGGCATAGACTTCGTAGTTCGGAAGATCGGACATGGATCACTCGTTGATGGAACGGAAAGTGTTGCGACGGAAGGTTTCGGCATATTCCGCGATGCCCGCTTCAAGCGGCCATTTCGGCGACCAGTTCAGCAAGCGCTTGGCGGAAGTAATATCGAGCGAAGCGCGCATCTTGACGTTCTGCTCTTCCAGCGGCGTCAGGCCGTCGCCGATTTCGATGTCGGCGCCCGGAATCGTATCGCGAACAATTCTGGCGACCTCCGCGGCGGTTCGCGCATGGCCGCTGGCGACATTGATGACGCGTTGTTCGCCGGCCTTCCAAGGCGGCGCCAAAAGAGCCGTGACGATGCCGTCGCTGCAATCCGCTACGTGGGTGTAGTCGCGCTTCATCCGCCCGCCGGTCTTAAACCGCGTCGGACGGCCGAGCACGGAATTTTCGACCATCGGCTTGATGTACATCGGGCTTCGCATGCCGAAGCCGTAGATCGCGGTGACGCGCACGGCGAGGAAGTCGAGGTTCTGGAACCTCGCATAAGCAAGCCCGATGGCTTCGCCGGCCATCTTGGAGGTGCCGTAATGTCCGGCCGGATTGCCGTCGCGGATCGAAAAGGCCGGATCGCTCTCGATCAGGGTTGCGCCCGAACCCCTGTGATAGGCAGCGTTGCTGGATACGAAGACGACGCGCCGCATCTGAAGTTGTCGCGCCACCTCGCAGACATTCACCAGACCCACGATGTTGGTTTGATAGGTCGCAATTGGCTGCTCCAGGGATGGCTCGAGGCCGACCATTCCCGCCGAGTGAATGATGGCCTCGATCTTTTCGCTGCGGCAAACCGCGAAAAGCCGGGCGATGTCGTTGATCTGCCCGGCCCGAAAACGTCCCGCAATGTCGGGTGACACCGCTGATGTGTCCGGGCCGGGCGGCGCAACGTCGTAAGCGAAGGCCTCGTGTCCCCGTTGTTCGAGCGCGGCCATGACGTAGCCGCCCAGGAATCCTGCTCCGCCCGTCACCAAGACGTTCATCGGCCTGTCCGTTGGTTCGACCCGCTGGCCGGGACCGGGATCAATGGGCGGCGTTCCGTTCGGCCAGCATTACGCTCATCAGGGAGACCGCATGTTCGCTCATATGCTTCGAATGCACCTCGGCGGCCTCGCGTCCAAACTTGCGGAATAGCCCCATCACCTTGGGATCGAAGGCCGCCATCTGATTGGCGACTTCGAGCGCGCGTTTCAGCGTGGTTCCGGCGGGCACGACTTCGGTCAAGATACCGGCATCTGACGCCTCTTTCGCCGAAATTTGCCGGCTGGTGACGGCCAATTCAAAAGCCCGCTTGTAGGGAACGAAACGGAACAGGTAGGTGAATACGATCAATGGCGGCAGGCCGTGCGACATCTCCGGCAGCGAAAACACCGCATTGTCCGCGGCGACGGCATAGTCGACCTGGGCGGTCATGCCGAAGCCAAATCCAAAAGCCTGGCCTTCGACGGCAACGATGACGGGAACGCTCAACGCATTGAGCGCCGTATTCACCTTCAGGATGGCGTTGAGGTCTTCGGCCACGTCGGAAGCGCGAGTCAGGCCCTTGGCGCCGATCCGGCCGCCGCAAAAAGTATGGCTACGGCCAGTGATGACGAGCGCTCGCAAATCCCCGTCGGTGGCACAGTTAGTGAGCACCTTGGCCAGATCGAGCAAATCCTGGGTGTAGAGGAAATTACTCGTATCATGGCCTGCCAAGGTTACCACCGAAACGCCCTTTCCCTGGGCACTGATCTCAATCGCCACGGCAGCATCCTCCTTTTTGACTTTTGATTGGGCCCTTCCGAGCCGGAAAGAAGAGATTGTGTAACAGCCTGTCAATCCGTTTGTCACGCCACCTATAGGTTGCGGTCTTCACATCTCGCTTTGCAACGCCGGGACAGGCCCCCGGTTGTTCTGCATGACAGGCATCGTAAGGCGTATCGGTTCGGTCGCTTTACGGTCTTGGTCCACCGTTATAAAACACTGGAAATACCGAAAATAACGGTGCCGCAAAGTGCGGAGCCGATCAGGGAAGGACAGAGGAAGACCATGGCTGTTTCACAGGCAATTCCGATCACGCGCCATCCTTACGCCGACGGTTCCTACAAGAAGATGCTGATCGACGGCCAATGGGTCGATGCGGCTTCCGGCAAGAAATTCGAGACGCTCAATCCGGCAACCGGCGAGGTGCTGGCGACCGTGGCCGAAGGCGACGCCGAGGATATCAACCGCGCGGTTGCCGCCGCCCGCCGCGCCTTCGAAGGGCCGTGGAGCAAGGTCAAGCCGTTTGAGCGGCAACACCTGCTCTTGAAACTCGCCGATCTCGTCGAGAAACATTTCGAGGAACTGTCGCAACTCGATACGCTCGATATGGGCGCGCCGATCAGCCGCACCCGCGGCAACAAGCTGCGCGTGCTCGGCATGCTCCGCTATTACGCGGGTCAAGCGACCGCGATCCATGGCGAGACCATCGAGAACTCACTGCCCGGCGAAGTCTTCTCCTATACGCTGAAGGAGCCGGTCGGCGTTGTTGGCGCGATCATTCCCTGGAATGGACCGCTCGGCGCCAGCGTCTGGAAAATCGGTCCGGCGATTGCGACCGGCTGCACGGTGATCCTGAAGCCGGCGGAAGAGGCGCCGCTGACCTCGCTGCGGCTCGCCGAACTCTGCATGGAGGCTGGCATTCCCGCTGGTGTCGTCAATGTCGTGCCGGGCTATGGCGAGACCGCGGGCGCAGCACTTGCGTCGCATCCCGGCGTCGACAAGGTCGCTTTCACCGGCTCGCATGTCACGGGACAATCGATCGTGCGGGCGTCCGCCGGCAATCTGAAGCGGGTGTCGCTCGAACTCGGCGGCAAGTCGCCCGACATCGTGTTCGCCGATGCGGACCTCGATGCAGCGGTGCCGGGCGCGGCGATGGCGGTGTTCGCCAACTCCGGTCAGATCTGCAGCGCCGGAACGCGCCTGTTCGTCGAGAGCAAGATCTATGACGAATTCGTCGGCCGCGTCGCCGAATTCGGCAAGAAGCTCAATGTTGGCAACGGCCTCGATCCGAACACGCAGATCGGGCCGCTGGTGTCGCAGCAACAGCTCGAACGCGTCTCGGGCTATCTCGATATCGGCCAGAAAGAGGGCGCCAAGGCGCTGGCCGGCGGCGCGCGGCTGACCGAAGGCGCGCTGTCGAAGGGCTATTTCGTGCCCCCGACCGTGTTCGCCAACGTCCAGGACAATATGCGGATCGCGCAGGAGGAAATCTTCGGCCCGGTCATCTCGGCGATCTCGTTCAAGGATAGCGATGATCTGATCAAGCGCGCCAACGCCACAAGCTTTGGCCTTGGTTCCGGCGTGTGGACCACCAATGTCAGCAAGGCGCACCAGGTCGCCAAGGCGCTGCGCGCCGGCTCGGTCTGGGTGAACTGCTATCAGGCGATGGACCCGGCCGTTCCCTTCGGCGGCTACAAGATGAGCGGCTACGGCCGTGAGTCCGGCAAGCAGCACGTCGAGGAATATCTCAACGTCAAGGCGGTCTGGGTCAAGACGGCCTGAGGCGCAAAGCAAATTCCGAAAAGCAAGACGGCGGCCGGAAGGCCGCCGTTTTTTCTCCTTGGGGCCGGAGTCTATTTTCGTTTGACTTCCGGAAAAATCCACATGGCGACGACCATGAACGGCGCCAGGAACATGATCGCGATTTTCGGTCCGTGCTGGCCGATCGAGTCCTGGTAAAAGTAAGCGGCCACGGCAACCAGCAGCACGATGATCGACAATGCGGTCTTGATCGGGAAGGGCATGGCGGTGATCCCTAGATGACGGATAAGTTCTGAAGCGGGGATATGAGTAGCGCCAGCGAGGCGAGTTGGAGTGCGCCGAGAAAAACGAGTCCGCCGCGGCTGTCGCGCCACCGGTTCGGAACGATTTCAAAGATCGACGGTACGAACAGAAAGATAAGACCGCCGGCCACGACCACGGAGGTCCAGCGCAGCGTTTCATGCGCAAACAGCCCCACACTGCCCAGAAGGACCGCCAGTAACGCCGAGTTCAATAATACGAGCAGGGTGTCGACGTGCCCTGCGATTGCAAGCGGCCGCGCCCGCGATGGAAACATGCCGGCGAGCGTGAAGAAGCTTAGACAGCACGCCGCGAATGTTGCGGCAAACAGCGCCAGCGCAACGCTATTTGGTTCGATCGCGTTCATTCTATTCGGCCGGAACCGAATGGGTCAGCGGATCGATCCGCGGCGTGCGCGACGTCTTGCGCATGTCGCGCTTGATGAAGCGCGTATCATAGCCATTGAAGAGATGGCCGAGCAGGCCGCGGTTGAGATCGGAGGTGCCGAACAGCCAGTCCATGATCGGGAAGGTCAGGTTCATGTTGCGCTCCATCATGATCGATTGATCGTGGTGCGCGGCGTGATGACGCCGAAGCGTATTCACCATGGGCACGTTGCGTACGAACCAGTTCTCGTCGACATGGCAGCAGAAGTGCATGAACTCGTAGATGAGGTACATCGAGGTCGTCGTTGATATCAGCAGCCATCCGACATTTGGCGAGATAATGATGCCGGCCGCGATCGCAAGCGGAATCGACATCAGGGTAAAGGTCGCAAGTGCATAAGGCGGGAAAAAAGTCACGCGCCAGTCGAGATGGTCGGCAAAGCGCATCTCGTTCTCGGTGAAGAACTGGTGATGCATCAAGGTGTGCCGGTTGTAGATCGCGCGGAACGCCTTGACCTGGGAGGGGCGGTGCATCACGTAGCGGTGAATCCACCATTCGAAGAAGTTGGCCCCGAGGAAGGTCACGGGGATGATCAGAAGCTCCCATGCGCGCAAGGAGTGCACATTCGCGAGATAAATGTAGAGCGCGGTGAACCCGATCGCATAGATGATGAAGACATGCAGCCAGCCATTGTACCACCCGGCAACGCGCTCGCGATACGTCTCGCGGTAGCGGCGCTGACGGTCTGACATGGGGGTTGATGCGAGTTCCATGGCGGTCCTTTCCATGTCGAAATCGACGATGACATCGGGTCTGAAGTCTGATATATCACTCATCTATCAAAGCCGCAAGCCGAGCTCAAGCCAAGCTGGGGAGTTTCTCATGAAGCGATTTAGCGGCGACCGCACGATCGACGGCGTCAAGGTCATCGTCGATGGCCGGCCGCTCGATCAACGGCTTGACCTTCATCGCTATACCGCCAATGGATTCGAGTGGAGCTATGAAGGCGACGAGCCCCGGCAGCTCGCACTGGCGATCCTGGCCGAGCATCTGAGCGATCCCGCCGGCGCCAAGGCGCTGGTTGAACCCTTCATGAAGGCTGTTGTCGCCAATTTCGGAAATGAGTGGGAAATGACCTCGGCCGATATCGCCGCCGCTGTCGAAGCGCTGCGCGGCGGTTCGCTTCGCGCCGCGTCCTGACCAAGCCGCAGCGGGAAATTTCCAGTGGCGCTCACCTACAAAGCCGCCGTCCTTCATGCGCCGAAATCGCCGCTTTCGATCGAAACGGTGGAAGCTGCCGATCTCGCGCCTGGCGATGTGCTGGTCCGGATCAAGGCCGCCGGCCTTTGCCATACCGATCTCGAAGTGATCGAAGGCTCCTTGCGCAATCCGATGCCGATTATCCTGGGCCATGAGGCCGCAGGCGTTGTCGAGCAGGTCGGGCGGGAGGCGCGGGGCGTTTCCGTTGGGGATCATGTGGTGCTGTCGTGGAATCCGCATTGCGGGCATTGCTTCTATTGCGACCGCGATTTGCCGATCCTCTGTGAAAGTTATCTCAATCAGGCGCCGCTCGCCGTGCAATTCGATGGCGCGAGCCGGGCGCGCTTGCGTGACGGGCGCGAACTCAAGCACCTGATGTATCTCGGCGCCTTGGCCGAATACTGTATCGTGCCGGCGCAACAGGCCATCGCGGTGCCGAAGGAGCTGCCGTTCGAGCAGGCGTGCCTGATCGGCTGCGGTGTGATGACCGGCGTCGGCGCCGCACTGAATATTGCCTCGATCAACCATGGCGACGCCGTGATGGTGGTTGGTTGTGGCGCGGTGGGGCTTGCCGCCGTGCAGGGCGCCCGCATGGCGGGTGCGGAGACGATCATTGCCGTCGATCTGGCCGACGACAAGCTGCGTCTTGCGCGAAGGCTTGGCGCGACCCACGCCATCAACGCGGCGAACGAAGACGTGCTCGAAGTTACGCGGCGGCTGACCGGCGGTCGGGGCGCCGACATCGTGCTGGAAGCAGCCGGCAGCCCGCGCGCCTTTCGGCTCACCAGCGAAGCGGTGCGGCCGGGCGGTGAGGTGATCTGGCTCGGCAAGACCGACGTAAATGAAGACGTGGCGTTTCGCTGGGGATCCCTGATGCAGGAAAAGCGCATCCGGCGATCAAGCTATGGCGGCGCGCGACCCTTGCGCGATTTTCCGATGCTCGCGCGTGCCGCGCTCGATGGAAGGCTGAACCTGAGCGATCTCATCACCGCGCGCATTTCGCTCGAACAGGTCAATGAAGGCTTTGCGGCGCTCAAGCGCGGCGAGGCGATCCGCAGCGTCGTTGTGCTTTAGTTAAGCCTCGATCGTCTTGCGCGTAAAACTCTCGATATAGTCGATCAGGCGGTCGGAAGCTTTCGCGGCAGCTTCCGGGTTTCGTTTGGCGATGGCTTCGGCGACCTCGGCATGCAGGCGCGCCGACAATGGCAAGTCGCCGGATTCGCGATAGTGCTGATACCAGAAGCGGCGGGACAGGCCGTGCATCAGGCCCATGGCGCGGGAGGCGAACTCGTTGCGCGCGGCCTGGCTGACCAGTTCGTTGAACTGGCGGTCGAGGCGCATGAAGGTCATGTCGTCGCTCGCATCAGAGGCGCGACGCATTTCGCGGGCAATCGTGGCAAACGACGCACTCTCTTCCGGCGTCGCGCGTTCGGCCGCGCCTCTCGCCATCAGCCGTTCCATTTCACGGCGCACCTCGAGCAGCCGCATCTGGGTCTTCAGGTTGATCTGCGAGACCAGAATGCCCCGTCGCGGCAATATGACGACGAGGCCGTCACGCGCCAGCCGCTGCAACGCCTCGCGGATCGGGGTTCGCCCGATTCCCAATCGCGCGGCGAGGGATTGTTCCGAGAGAATGGTTTCCGGCGGCAGTGCAAGCGTGACGATCAATTCCTCGACCAGCCGATAGGCGCGGTCCGTCAGGGTCTCCGAATCGTCCGCCCCGGTATCGATAACCTTTGACACGGCGGATTTAGCCGCGCGTGCCCGCCCGTTTTGTCGTTGCGCGGCCATTGATCCCGATTCTCCCTCTACTGGTTAGGAGGGATATTTCACAGACGGACACAAGGTCAATCCAGGTGGCCGTGACACGCGCGGACCCTTCAATGCGAGATGCTCTCGAGTGTGCGGCCTCGGGTCTCTTCACCGAGCACGAGCACGACAAGGGCAGCCAGCGTAAAAGCCCCGGCGCCAAGCGCAAATACGCCGGATTGTCCCGCTGTGGGCAAGATGAAGCCGATCACCGAGGGCCCGATCAGCGAGCCGATCCGTCCCACCGCCGACGCAAAACCAGTGCCGGTGGCTCGCACATGCGTGGGGTAAAGCTCGGGCGTATAGGCATAGAGCGCCGACCACATGCCGAAAGCACAGAATTGCATGCAGAGACCGGCGACGATCAGTTGGGCTTGATCCGTCGCGCCGCCGTAGAAATAGGAAGCGATCGCCGCGCCAAGCAGGGTCGCGATCAGTGTCGGCTTTCGCCCCAGCGCCTCGATCATCCAGGCCGCGGTCAAAAATCCCGGGATGCCCGCCAGCGAAATCAGAACCGTATAGTAGACTGATTTGGTGACCGGGAAGCCTTTGGCCTGGAGCAACGCGCCGAGCCAGGTCGTGAGACCATAGAAGCCGAGCAGCGCGAAGAACCACAGGCACCACAGCATGATCGTCCGGCGTCCATAGCCGGCTGAGAAGAGTGTCGATAACCCCTGCGGCGCGCGCAGCTCGACCTGTTCGGGGTGCGGGGCCGGCAAACTCGCGCCGCCGAGCCGTTGCGAAACCTTCGCCTCGATCTCCGACATCACGCGCTCGGCGCCGGCAGCATCGCCGTGGCTCGCGAGCCATCGCGGCGATTCCGGCACATAGCGCCGCACGATCAGAACGAAAATCGCGGGGAGGCCTTGCAGGATGAAGACCCAGTGCCAATCGGCGACCGACAGCACGGCAAAGGCGAGCAGGCCCGAGCAGATGAAGCCGAGCGGCCAGAAACCTTCCAATAACGCAATGTATCTGCCGCGCTGCCCGGCCGGGATCATCTCCGAGACCATCGATTGCGCGACCGGAAATTCCATGCCCATGCCGAAACCGAGCAGAATGCGCGCTGCTGCCAAAGTCTGCACCGTCGGCGAGAGCCCGCACAAGATGCTGCCCAATCCCCAGAAGATCATGCTGATCTGAAACACCCGCGTGCGGCCGAAGCGATCGGCGAGCAGCCCCGCGGAGCCCGCGCCGAGAAACATCCCGAGAAAGCTCATGCTGGAGAGCAATCCGGTCTCGGAGGCGGAAAGTCCGAAGCTCTGCCGGATCGGGCCAAGCACAAAGGTGAGTGCGCCGAGATCCATGCTGTCGAAGAACCAGGCGGTCGCGATGATGGCAAACAGGCCGCGCTGGTAGGACGTCATCGGCAGCCGTTCGAGCCGCGCGGCGATGCCGGCGGCCTGCGCCGCACCGGTGGCGCTTTCCGCCGCCGACCGGGGAAATTCGATCGAGCTGCCCGTTGTCAAAGTGCTCATGAAATCCTCCCCTAATATTTATTTTTTATATGTCTGACATATTAGTAACATTTCTACAAGCTGGCCTGATCGGCTTTAGCAGGCTGTTGAAGAAGTCGGTAGCGAAGCGTTTCGTATCATGATTCTCTGGGACCCGGATTTGACTTGGGGGTCGCGATGCGGGGGAGTGACGAACGGTCCGGCTCGCTTTTCAGTTACGTGGA